>Ga0210009_1000123_pt1 | contig 98189 bp, 78 predicted proteins | sample CryGeyCG2114_065_FD_185457 | JGI IMG/M metagenome (GOLD analysis project Ga0210009, IMG submission 185457) | Groundwater microbial communities from aquifer - Crystal Geyser CG12_big_fil_rev_8/21/14_0.65 (SPAdes) (version 2) | ecosystem: Environmental > Aquatic > Deep subsurface > Groundwater ...
GAGCAGTATATTTGCCCGTTTCTTTCTGCTCATTTACAAGTGTTCTTATTTCGTTGCCGAGTATGTCAAATATCTTTAAAGTAACGCTTCCGCTTTTCGGTAATTGGTAATTTATGGTTGTTACCGGATTAAAAGGATTCGGATAATTTTGCGTAAGAGCATACTCTTTTACTACCACTGCATCTTTATATGTAATTTGTTTTACATATCGTTTTGCTATTATACTTTGATTATCAAGCTTATCGGTTAACGAAAAATTGAAACCTTCGGAAGTGCTGGTTACTAACCTAAGATAAACTGTTCGGTTTCCTATTCCAACTGTTGAGACTTCATAACATAAATTGTCGTAAGGGATTGTATTCTGCTTAGTGAAAGTTATATTATCAAATATACCTAATACTTCCTCCGAAGATGCATCAACCAATTCTACACTGAAAGATACGGCATCGCCTGATGCAAATATTCTCCTTAGTTGTTCCTCATCGGTTACTCCATATTGCACACTGTACATTAACGAAGTATTATCATTTACACTAAAAGAATTTGTCTTCATACAGTTGTTTAAATCACTTATTGAAGTAACAGAAAAAGTATCGGGAATTATTTTGAATGATATCTTTTCCCCATTTACCAAAACATCGCCAAGGGTAAAGTAGAGTTGACTGCTATCTTTCACTACCACACCTTCTCTACCTAAGTTGATACTTCCAGTGTTTTCTTTCTCAAGAACTACGCTACCAATACTTTGGGAGAAAGTTAGGTTATAGGGCAAAGTAGTGTTGTTAAATGACGTTGCAAACATTGTATTTTTGTCAGAACCGTTACAAAGTTGTAAATCTTTCCCGGTTGTGTTCAAGGTTCTTATGGTGGAAAGATAATTATCTGCAAATTTATTGGTTACTGTTCCGGTTAACTCACTCCAGCTAAAGACATAACCACTGTTATCATTAATTTTATTGATAGAAGGCGAATTAACAAGTGATCCAAAACCCCAATAACGATAATACGTTGGATCTTTAAAAATAGTTCTATATTCATAACTTGTAACTACCGCTGTCTCATCAACGTTATTAATTTTTTCAATACTTGGTGATCCCGAAGCAGTCTGTCTTTTACCTATCCATACAACCTTTGCGAAACCTGCACTACCAATTATCGAGGGGTTGTAATTCCATGTATAACCTGAGGCGGAAGAGATGTTTTGATAACCTAAGAATGTTCTTGAGGAACCGCCCATACCATCTATTGAATATTCATAGTGTATTGACTCTATACCCTGTTGCCAAGCTAAATGTAATACATTGCTATTCTTTGCGTCATTGTCATCTGAAACGATGGAGGGATTTCGTGAACTAGCATACGTGTTTGGCAAAGGTAGGACTGGATCCAATTTTTGCCATGTGCTGCCATTTAAATAATATCTTAAATATTCTAAACAAGTCGAAGATGACGACCTTCTAAAAACAACAAATATTTCGTCTTCGAAAGAAGCCACTACCGGTTTTGCTTGCCCAAAATATGCAACGTCTATGGTTTCATACTCAAGTAGTGGGGTAACAGCTCCAGTAACTAAATCTTTGTTAACCACAAAAATCTCTGCGGCATCAACACTTTCTTTCAGTTCAAAAACAATACTAAGCCACTGAGCAGGATATATACTGTTGTAAGTGTTAATTGAAATTGATGGGTTACAATATAACAAAGTTGGATCTCCAGGAAGAAGTGAAATTAATTCTTCTGTAGACCAAGCACCTTGATAATCCGGAGTAAGGCTCTTTTTATACCAGATCATATTCATACTTTCGTAAACCATGTGATAAATTCCGTTTTTATCACGGACTACTTTCCGCTGTCCATTGTTGGCAAATGCAGAGGAGAAATTTGAAGAATTAGCCTTTTTGAAAATTGCATATATGCCTGAAGTATTTGCTGAAATATTGAATGAACGTGGATTTTCTTTTACTCCATCGCTCCACATTACAAAATTATAACCGCTTGGGGCATAAGCTTTGATGGGGGTTGGAATAGCTACATAGATTTGGAACTGAGAAGCGGTCTCGCCAGTGGTTTCATTTTTATAATATGCCCCCGATTGTCCTTCCCAAAGAATAGGATTTAATGATAAGGAAACAATGGCAGTGTATTGAAAAGTTTGCTCTTTGGTTTTCCATCCTACGGCACTTGTACCGTAATTATAATCATAAAATGGTCGATAGGAAATTTTCCATTTATAAGTACCATACGTAAGTTGATTTTTATAAATTATGAAATCCATATCTTGGCATGATAGTGTACTACCAGATTGGGAACTGATTATACTATTATCAGCTGTTCTTATAAGTTCAAATGTGTAGTTTTCCTTATCAGTTAAGGTGCAAAAAAATTTAAAATATGTCCCTCCCTCATAATTTGTTAAATTTAATGCATCCCCACCGATAAAATACTGCTGGATACCCTTACTAAATCCCCATTTATTATTAACAAAATGTTCCATGTTTATCCACTGAGGTTCACTGCTTCGATTTGTGGAAACAGTTTGGGGACTCCTAAAAAAAGATTGATCAGTATTTGTATAACCATTATAAGAATAAAGATATTCTGAAAAGTAATTAAAAATATGAATCATATTGAGACTATTATCTGCTACCTCAACATTTTGACTTGAATTAATAGTTATATCCACAGGACGTGAATTTAATGGTAATTTTGAAATATCCCCGAACACATCGATAGTATGTGTTCCATCGTACATAATTCCAGACATCACTAATTTTTGTTCTGTATCAATAAATGCAATATGATTTGTGCCTTCGGTAGCTAATCTTACAGCTTTTGGTAGGTCATAACTGATATTGTATTTTGAATACAATTTAAATTCATCAATCAAGTTTCCATTAGTATCAAATTTTATAATTGATCCCCTTCCTATATCAGCAACAACGATATAATCATCGGCTCTATCTTTGGGGAGATATCCGGAGTTGTAATCAAGGTCTGTTGGGTTAATTAAAAAATCGGCTGAAATACTAAAACCAGTAGCTTGAGTAATTAAATTAGTAGAATTGGAATATTGAAGTTTAATAATTTTATGATTCTTTTTATCTACAACAAATATTTCACCAAATTCATTTGCATCTAAAGCAACGGGTTCACCAAACTCTATGTCTCCTGGTTTATCACCGTAACTCCTAAGTGTCCCCTCAGTATTACGTGCATAGATTATACGTTTCCAAAGATTGTCCAGGGTTAAACCGACTTGGTCGGTTGGGTTTAATTGATTTATGGTATAGATGGCGCCATCAATGCTTGTATTCGTAGAATATACTTGGTTTTGCAAATGAGCTTGTGTTAAAGAATATGAAATTTCATTGATGTCAGTATCAAATGGAACCCTAATCAAAGCATTTGGATTAAGGGCTATTTGCACATCAACGATATTGTTCGTTGAAGTTAAACTATTTGCTGAATTCGAGGATGTATAATCCTTAGATGGAGTACTTGCCATTTCAACAACATTGTTCAAATCTTTGAATTTCCAATCATTTAATTTTTCAAGAGGAAATATCGTCTGAAATTCTTTAATAATTTCTTTCTCATTATAAATGGTAACATCACAAATAACGTTCGCTGTTTTATCACCTTTTTCAACGTTTATTACTTTGAACTTAACTTTATTTGGAATGTTTGAATTTGTACCTGTCGCCTTACTGATCTCATCTTTAATATTACCGGTTAAAAGTGAAGATAATGAACTTAGGTTATTATTGTTGAGACATTTTTCAAGCTGAAGAACTTTCAATTCTATCGCATTTCGTTCGATATCTATGGGAACGTTTATAGAGCTTACTTGCGCTTTGCTAAAACCAACAAGCATAACTAATAAAAACAGATATAAATATTTTATTTTCATTTTAACCTCCTTAATATAAACTTTTGAGATTATCTAGAAATTCATTGTATCTTTTAAACATTTCCTTCTTTTCATTCCCCTGTTTAGATAGTTTTGACATAACAGATTCCATTAATTTACTGTCATTTTTTAGTATAGGATTTACAGCAAATAGTGCCATAATCGAAGTCGGAAAGTTATTATACATTTGGAGGCAAAGTTCATCGGTATTTACATGAAGTTCCGGGAAAACTATAGCAAGAATTAAAACCTCATTGTAAGCACCAAGCGTATAAATGTGACTCGGATATTTTTTAATAAATTGAAGAAGATTTACAATTTTTTGCTCGTTGGTTACACTCAAAGAATTTAATTTTGCATTTTTTAACTCACGATATACCCCCAAATCTTCTTGTGTTGGTTCTATTATTTCTAATTCGACAATTTTTGAGTCAATCGTCGTTCTTGTATCATTCTCTGTATAGGTATATGTAACATGGATTTTATATTTTCCCGGTTCTGGGTAACGACTCTCAGTAAAGGTCACCGGTCCATCAGGTCTTTTACGCCCAAATTTAGCTGAAAATGGGAGGCTAGTGAACAAACTATTTCCAGGTTTAAGGATAATTGGCTTGGTCAATACAATATCTGCATATTCCATATTATGAGGTGGTATTTTTTTGTTATTTAAGTCTGTCAGTTCAACCACTATTCCGCTGCCATATGCCTCGGTGGCAAATGGTTGGGTAATGCGAACATCATGTAGGCTTATATTTCTAAGTTCAATAACTGCTTGGCACAGTTCATATTCTAAATAGGTAGATTTGTCAAAAAAAAGTGAAATTGAGAGACTTTGTGCAAAATAATTTTGAAACAGCACAAGAACTATAAATAAGTATTTCATTTTTTTACTCCTCAATAAAATTACAATTAAATAACATTTGCAAATGACGATTACAATAATTAGAACTTGATAATGCTTTTATAAATCTTGCAGTTGTAAACTCTGGATCATCAGAATTCATTGGCCTTCTTAAACAGCATAGATTACTTCCACTTCCACTATGTCCCCCAGTGTGTGCATCATCAGTAAGATTATTCGGAAAAGGATACTCGTTCCCTAAATAAACAGACCTTGCATGTCCAAGTTCATGAAGCAAAGTAGCACTAACTAATTGTTTCCTTTGGTCATCGGTAAGTCCTGACAAATTTAGACATTTATTTACAAAAACTGTTGAAGTACCTATATTAATAGTTTGACCATTTTCCGTGAACCAGCCAGATGGGGATAGTCCCAACAAAGTTCCCATAGTTAAATTGTTATTTGAGACTGAAAAAAGCCATGTAGATTTATTTCTCACATTATTACGACCATAGGTAGTTAATCTATCGTATATCCAACTAAATAACATCTGAACTGGCGAACGTTGAGGATTCATCGGATCCATCAAACTTATTGATGCTGCGTCAATATTGTTTATACCGGTTTCAATATTAATACTAGTCTTTGCGGCATCAAAACCATTCACCATTGTATTACTTGCATTGTAACTTATCACATTATTTGCGTCATTTAAAATATCATACCCCGTCATGTAGCAGTAACGAATATCAAATTGTCGAGTGGCAACTACCCTTATAGTTGTACTGCAGGGTAGCCTACTAGAAACCCTATTTGTTCCAGCATGAAATGTTAATGTATAATCTTTAGGATCAGCCGGTGCGGCAATAGTAATATAAGTTGTAAAATTTCCATCTTCCGCAGCGTATTGGTCACTACCTTTACCAATCCCATTGGTAAAGGATTCACTAAAATCGTTGGTTATATCTGTCCAAACATCTTCCCAGTCTTTGTTGTTTCCATGTACATAGATATTTCTTACTTCCCTTGGTGTGAGAATATAAGTCGGATATTCCGTTAACAATTTATTTTCGCCCACGGCATCTAATTTATAGGCCTCTACACCATCAGAATTAGGATTTTGAAGTTGGGATGAATCAGTGCATCCGAAATTAATTAATCCGAGACTGAGAAAAAATAAGAAGACTAATATTCTGTGCAAACCATCCATCCCTTTTTGTATACTGAAGTTTTGGATAAAATAAAAATACACTCTATACATAATATTTACTCCACTTATTTTGTAAATATAGTTTGATAATTTTGTACATAAAGTTGCCCTTTCATTTGGTTATTAGATTATTTTAGGTTTGTTCTGTATAGTAAAATAATTTTGCATTTTTTATAATAGACATCCGATAACATAATATTTAGCAATGATAAACAATGGAGTTGTTTTTCAATCAAGGTTTTTGGGTTAGATTTGTAAGGGAAAGAATTAGATATGGAATTAGAACTAAGTTGAAAGTTGAAAGTTGAAGGGCTTATAATCAATAATTGAACCTTGTAAACATTGGATATAAGTTCCAAAGTCTACAAAGTATATTGTAGCTAATGACAATTTTAATAATGAAAAATTATTTTGAACAGTTCTAAAAAAGGTTATCATATAACCCCTTTACGTAAGTTATACTTTAAGAATTATGAGTCATTTAAACACAAGAACTTAAGTCCATCCAACAAAATAAAGGAACGAGTAAGAATAATTTATTTTTTTCTGAGTTCAGATTATAGAGAATAAATAAGCAAGTCAAGGAAGAAATGAAAATATCTTTATTTTTATAGGGAGAGGTAATCTTTCATTTATTTCTGCAACTCTTCCAAATCAATTTTTTTTACATTAAGAATGGACTGCCCCAAAAATAATTCGGCAACTTTTTTAAATGTGGTGGGAATATCGCTTACGTAAAAGTCCTGGTAACCAAGCGCGTGAGAATTTGTTTCTAACCCGATGCGGTTAATTTCCCGGCGGACAACCTCAGCCGAAGCGACACCGGAATCAATCAACTTAACTTTATCACCAACTACTTGTTGAATGATCTTTGCGAGAATGGGATAATGCGTACAGCCGAGTACAAGCGTATCAATATTCAAGTTGCGGAGTTCTTTCAAATATTCTTCCGCAATTAATTTTGTTGCTTCGTGGTCTATCCAGCCTTCTTCCGCAAGGGGAACAAAAAGAGGACAAGCTTTTTCAAATACTTCAACTTCCGTGTCGTTTTTCTTCAGTTCATTTAAATAGGCGTGATTAGCAATGGTTGCTCTTGTGCCGATAACTCCAATTCGTTTCGACCGTGAATGCTTCAACGCAAGCTGCGAACCGGGAGTAATCATCCCGATGATCGGAACGGTGAATTTTTCTTTTAAAACACTCAACGCAATCGCCGAAACCGTATTGCACGCAACGACAATCGCTTTTACATTTTTTTCAATTAAGAAATGAGCGTCTTGCAGTGCGTATTCAATAACGGTGTCGTTCGATTTTGAACCGTAGGGAACGCGTGCGGTATCTCCGAAATAAACGATGCTTTCATTCGGCAGTGTTGAGGCGATTTGCCGGACGACAGTTAAGCCGCCGATACCGGAATCAAATACGCCAATCGGTTTTTCTTTTTCCATGAAGTTCAAAAATGTTTTCCTTATAAAATTTGATTGATGGCTTCGGTTAATTCGGATTCAATGAAAGCGTAAAAGTTTTTTGAGACTTTTTTTTGTTTGTTGTCCAAAACATAAAACGCATCAATAATATCATCGCCGCGTGTTCCGATTTTTGCAAAATAAATACTCAGCCCAAGTTCGTTTAATTTATGGGTAACATGATACAGGAATCCAAGCCGGTCGGGCGAAAAGACATCTATGATGGTAAATTTTTCCTGCTCCTCAAATTTAATTTTCACTTTGCCCTGCCGCTTGAAAAATTTATTTTCGATGCGCCACCATTTCGTTTTCATTTTTTTCATTTCACTACTTAGTTCTTTTAAACCCGAAAGGAAAAGAGAAAAGTCTTCTTCAATTTTGCCATAGCGGAGCGCGTCAACTTTTTCGTTTGAACGAAAATCCGTTACGTTAAAGTTATCAATGATAATTCCGTCTTTGCGCGTAAAGATTTTTGCGTCGTGAATGTTCAAATCATTTATAGATAACACACCGCATAATTTTGAAAGAAGAGCGGGAGAATCTTTTGAAATAACGGTGATGTTGGTAAAGCTTTCCATCTCTTTAAAAGAAACCGAAACCGGAATGCCGGAAAGTATTTCTTCAATATGAAACGCAATTTCTTCATCCGAAAAAAGCGAAGCATAGCCGGTATCGTTAATAGAATCAATATGATCCTTTACGTTGTCTTCGGAAATGGCGTCGGAATATTTAGAAATTTCTTCCGGCTGAACTAACGTTGAGGCAAATAATAATTCTTCTCCACTTAACTGCTCTTCAATCATCGCTTTAGCTTTGCGGAACAACTCGTTCAGCATTTCATGTTTCCACGATGTCCACAAAGCCGGATTGACAGCAGAAAGATCGGCGTACGTAAGCAGATAAAGAAGTTCAATTTGTTCAACGCTCGGAAAAACTGAGACAAAACTATTTAAAGTTTCCGCATCATTTAAATTTCTTCGGAAAGCAATTTGTTCCATCTGTAAATGGTACCGAACGAGAAACGAAACTTTATCAATGATGGTTTCATCGTAGCCGAGACGCTGCATAATAGATGCCGCCATTTCGGCGCCGATAATTTCATGCCCGCCGAGGTTAATCGGTTTAGCAATATCATGAAAAAATAAACCGAGGAAAAGCATCTCTTTCTCTTTTAAATTATTATAAATGTTTCCCAATTCGGTAGCATCGTTTTCTAATTTTTCAACATTTTGAATGGTCATCAGTGTATGTTCATCGGCAGTATAACAATGATAAACTCCGTGCTGCATATATCCGCTTAAATCATGAAACTCGGGAAGAAAAGCATCAAGCACCCCGAGTTCGTTCATAACGGATAATGTTTTCCCGACATTTATCGGGAGACGAAAAATTTCCCGGAAAAAAGTTGAAGATTCCGCATCTCCTTTAACCGTATGCTGATCAAGGCTGTCAATAATTTGCATTCTAAAATGCTCATCGAAGTTTGCGTCATATAATCCGCGGTAATAAAAGCCGCGAAAGATTTCGGAGATAGTTAAATAGCGCTGCCCGGTAAAAAAGATGATGCTTCCTTTTAATTTAAAATCATCGTCGAGATCAATGGAAAGAACATCGGGAAGCGATGTAGAAATTGTAGCGCGCATCTTTTTGGTGAAAGAGCGGTTGAAGCGGTAGATAACATTGGATGAATCAAAATATTCTTTCATCAACTTTTTATAACCGTCATCGCCGTATTGTAAAAGGTCGGCAATGGCAAGCTGGTCGGCAAATTCCATGCGGTCATTTTTTTGTTTGTGAAGAAAGTGAAGCAGGTTTCTCATCTTCAAAATAAATGTGACGCCGGCTAACAAACGGAGACACTCTTTTGGAGTTGTGTATTCATGCTCGGAAAGAAGAGCGATAAATGATTCTGTTTGCGATTGCTCCGACTGCTTGTTCAAAATTTCTTTGTTGAGTAAAATATAAATCCATTCGATCATTTGAATATCGCGCTGACCGCCGGCGGAGAGTTTTACATTCGGCTCGATTACTTTTGGTGAATTTCCATATTTCTCATAGCGTTCATCGCGGTCTGCAAGAAACGCGGCAAAGATTTGTTTTTTAACTTTCCCGGTGATGGTTTTAAACAAGAGCGCATTCCATTCGTTAAAAAGTTTTAACGAACCGAAAAGATAGCGCGTTTCAAAAAACTGCGTGAAAGTGTGCAGGTCTTCCGTTAGGAATCGTTTGATGTCTGGCAGTTCACGGATAGTGTGAGAAACTTCCAAACCAAAATCCCAGCAGCGGGTAATAATATCTTTTATTCCTTCTTCTGATTCTTTCATGGAGGAAACAATGAACATAATATCAATATCGGAATAAGGAGAAAGCTCGCGCCGGCTGAAACTGCCCGCCGAAGCAAGTGCAAACGGATAATGAACGTCTGCGGAAATCTGTCTGAGCAAATCTTCAACCAGAACGCTGTACTCAAAAGAAAAAGCAAGCGAATCTTTCAATATATTTTCTGCGGTGAAAAGTTTTTCTTTCTTAGCAAAAAAATCTTTTTGTATTTCTTCTTTTGATTTCATTCGTTGCTTAAAAAGGAAAAATTAGGGGATTGATAAACCGCTTCAATAACGGATGAAATGCCTCCGCGCATATTAAAGTCGCTGGTGATCTTCATATAACGCGGCTGCATCAGTTCAACAAGATCGTTTAGAATTTTGTTTGTTACCGCTTCAAAATAGATGCCGTCGTTGCGGAAAGACTGCAAATATAATTTGTAACTTTTTAATTCAACACACAAGCCCTCTGCAATATATTCAAGCGTGATCTTTCCGAAATCAGGCTGACCGGTAACAGGACAAACGGAAGTGAATTCGTGCGCTGTATGAATAATTTTATAATTTCTTTCCGGGTTCGGGTTTGGAAAGAGGACTAATATTTTTTGTTTGGAGTTCATATCTTAACCTTAACTTTTTCTTTACCAGAATTAAATTTGACTAATTTGTTCCAATTAATAGCACCATCAACACAAAATTCATTTGAAAATTGTACGGTAAATATATTTAACATTCGTGCGTAGGATTCATCAAATGCTTCATTTCTTTCTTTTGCACGATGACCTAACGGTTCAATGATTTCTGTATATAAGTCTATGTTATCAGAAATGAATTCCCAAAATTGTTGCCCGGCTATCTTTTGATATTCTCCTTTGTCAATTTTAGTAACTCGACCATAGCAACAACCATTAATCGCTTCAACCGGAATTTTTTTTGCGTTTGTTCGAAGTCGTTGTTTAGCCTGTCTAAAATTTTCTTTCATTCTAGCAACTTGAGAAGAATTTCCCCAGTTTGTACCAGATTTTACTGCAACCACATAAATAATATTTTGTTTTTCAAATTCTAAATCTAAACCTTCTGCTGGAGATTTCTTTCCCGAATAAACTTTATTGCAAACAAATATCGCTAATCTTTCTAAGAAAGTTCCAAACATTGTCTCTTCTTGTGAAGAGAGGTAGGCATCAACTAATTTTCTTACAAACATTTCACTTGTGAGAATATTTTTTGCTTTAAATAAATAGGGATTCTTCTTGAGGAGAATGGTCGAGAGCTTTAATTTTTCTAATCCTTCTTCTCTCGCTTCATGAAACGAACCGATATTATCTTCAATGTACTTTTTTACTTCGTTTAGTTTTAGTTTTGCCATATTTCACCTTTGGTTCTGCTGCAAATAAATTTTGACTTAGTTGATTTTCAGCCAGTTTGTAATATTCAGATACTATTTCAATTCCAATGCCAACTCTACCCATTTTTTGAGCAACAATAGTGGTTGTCCCGGAACCCATAAATGGATCCAACACAATATCCCCTTCTTTTGTAAAAAGTTTAATGAACCACTCAGGCAATTCATCAGGAAAAGCGGCACTGTGGTCTTTATTGTTACATTCTGTGGCTAGGTGCAAAACATTTGTAGGATAAACCATTTCTCTGCCAATCCAGTTGGAAACATTTTTACCAAATCCACTCCCATTCTTTGCATTATCTCTTTGCTGGTCAGTAGTGCTTAGGTTTTTCAATCTCGATTTTGCCCAATTCCCAACAGGAGTCATAACTTCTTCTTGAAACATATTAAAATGTTTTGCTTTGTTGAATTGTAATAATCTTTCCCATGAATCTCGAAATCGGTTTGGCCATTTACCGGGATAAGAATTTTTTTTATGCCAGATAAACTCTTCTGTCCACAACCAACCTTGTTTTTTCATTTCATGAATTAGATCAATTACATAAGTATGCCTTTCTCCAGCAACTACTTTTTCTTTAATGTTAAGAACAAACGTTCCTGTTGGTTTTAAGACTCGTAGCAATTGTTCGGAAATAGGTAAAAACCATGCGACATATTTATCAGGATGAATTCCTCCGTAAGTGTTTTTTCTACTGTCTGCATAAGGTGGAGAAGTAAAAATCAAATCAATAGAATCGTCTTCAAAATCTTTCAAAACTACTTTTGAATCACCAAGATACAATTTTGATTTCTTACTCATCAAAATCTTTCATTCAATTTTTTGTCTATATTCTTTTCAATTGCACTATCTATTGCAATGTTAACAACTTCAAACCAATCGAAAAATCCCCATTCCATCCCTTTTTTAACGGAATTCATTTCAGAAAAATTAAGCTCTCTTCCTATTCTCTCTTTAGCCAAAGTTTGAACATCCCAAACGTTAATTCCATAAACCAATTCAGTTTCATTCAGCTTTTCTGTTATATACTGACACATAATTTCTCCATTACTGTAATATAAAAACTTTTTTGCTCTATATTCTTCATTGCACCATCAACCTTTTTTCTTATTCATACTTCGGTTTAACTTTATACGGAATCGGGTCTTCAACACCTGCTTGCTGAAAGCCGCGCAAACGAAATGCGCAGCTATCGCACACACCGCACGCTTCATCTTCACTTTGGTAACAAGACCATGTTAAATGAAGCGGAGCTTTTAATTCGGTTCCTTTTTTCACAATTTCCGCTTTCGATAAATTTATTATCGGAGTAAGAATTTTAATTTTCGTTTCCGGTTTTGTTCCTTCGTCAACCATTTTTTCAAATGCGGAATAAAACTGCGGGCGGCAATCGGGGTAACCGCTTGCATCTTCATAAACAGCGCCTATTCCAACAGCTTCAGCTTTAATAACTTCCGCCCAGCTTACACATGCCGATAAAATATTTGCATTTCTAAAAGGAACATACGAACTGGGAACTTCTTTATTTTCCAAATCAGCTTTTTCTACCGCCAGATGAAAATCGGTAAGCGATGAACCGCCGATTTTATGAAAGTGAGAAAAGTCAATCAGCAATCTATGCTGCACGTTATAAAAATCAGCGACATCATTAAACGCTTTTAGCTCGCGCGTTTCCGTCCGCTGACCATAATTAAAATGGGCAAACGCCAATTCGTATTTTTCGTTTAAGATTGCCGCGGTTACACAACTATCCATTCCGCCGCTGACCGCAATAACTGCTAAAGGTTTGTTCATACTACTCTTATAAAATAAAACCGCACTTAGCGGTTTTCGGGACTGTGTTTAATTTTGAATGCAAAATAAGGAAATTTCACCTCGATAGAAATAAGTTACAATTTTTCTCCCGAATACTCTTTATAAAGGTTTTTCCTTCCCAACAATTGCATTCGCGCTTCGCGGATGTTTGGTGTTATATTCCTCCTTAATCTTACTCCTAAGCATAATCTTAATCCAGTTTTTCACCGGATTAAGAGGACGAAAAAGATTATGATTAAGATTAAGAATTCTAGCGATATGTTCAGTTACTGCCTTTTCTGTTTTAAAAGCCAATCATACAATTCTTGATTGTTGTACGTCTCCGTCCATGCATCATGCCAGGCTTCGGGATAAATTGTTAGCTTTGCATCATTACCGCAATTTTTCAAAGCATCAACTAACTGCTGAGATTCTTTGATCGGAACAACTGGATCTTTTGCGCCGTGAAAAACCCAGACCGGAAGTTTTCCAATTTTACAAATCGTCAGTGGATTTCCACCACCGCAAACCGGTGCAAGGGCAGCAAATCTGTCCGGATATTTTTCGGCTAATGCCCAGGTAGCATACCCCCCCATCGAGAGTCCCGTTACATAAATACTTTTTTCATCAACTTTATATTTTTGAACTATATCGTCGAGCAGAGCAGAAAGGTCTTCCGCCGACCACCAGATATTTTCTGGACATTGTGGCGACACAACAAGAAACGGGAAATCTTTTCCTTGATCAATTAGTTTTGGAGGACCGTGTTTCTTTACCAGATTTAGATCGTTCCCACGTTCTCCGGCTCCATGTAAGAATAATAAAAGCGGAAATTTTTCTTGAGCTGAGTTATAATTCTTTGGAAGATAAAGAAGATAATTCATCTCCACTTTCTTTTTAATTTCTTTTGAAAAAGTTTTTGCTTGCTGTCCAGTTGCTTCTTCTTGCGTTTTCTTTGATGAAGCGCATCCGGAAAACATCAACGCCCCGACAAATGCAAAACCCAAAACAATGATTCCTTTTTTCATTTTGTATCCTTTTAATTTAAATAAAACTTTGGTCAAGAAACTTTCTACTTTCTACTTTCCACTTTTTACTGGTTTCATTTCCAATTTCGCTGAAACATGTAATAGACCTGCCTCGGTCTCCATTCATCATAACCATCGCCGTTTTGATCCTGCGTTACGGCAATTGTGCCCCACCATTCTTCGTTCGAATAGCCGTCAGGATGCGCACCTGTTGTATAACCACCGTAATCATGGCTATTCGGATCGCCCGCTTTCCACCATTCATCTGTGTATTCAAAAACAGTTCCGCCAATTACAACATCGTTTGCGGAAAGTATCTGTGACCAATTCATACTGTCAATAACCGCTTGTGTTGTTTCATATTCCTGCTTTGTGCGATTGTCTAACGCATCAATTCCAAATTCGGTTATCACCAAAGGTTTATTGGTTTTTGTCCGGTAGATATCAAAACGCGGGGTTAAGTTTAGTTCGTAAATATTCGTCGCCCAAAGATCAACATAAGAAAGAGCCGCGTCATCAGCGTTCATCGAAACGCTTCCAACGTTATAAATGTTTCCATTATTTATACAAACCGGATGATATTTTTCTCCTTCAACTTGATAAGCAACAATGGCAAGTTCCTGGCAAAGGGAATACCAATTAGCATTGTTTCCGTTCTGATAATTTTGTTCGTTGCCAAGGTTCCACATCAAGACACCGGGATTATCTTTAAGGTCAACCACCATTTTGGCGAAATCATCTTTTACTTGCTGCCTCACCGAGGGCTGAGTGAGATCATAACTGGTTTCTACCCAAAAGCCTGCGATAACCCGAATATTTTGTGCCGCCATTTTGGTCAACATTGTTTTGCCGGGAGTTGAGTATGTTCGAATTGTGTTGGCATTCATATATTTCAAGTACTGAATACTTCTGTCTTCGAGCGTTGAGGTAATTGGTTTATTTCCAATCGGTGTAATTGAATATGCAGCTCCTTTTACATAATATGGCGAGTAGTTTCCGTCACCATCATAATCAACTTCTAATTTTTTATTAGTGATACGGACAGGACCGGTACTCATCGGTTTTACATCGGGCACATCATAATTTTTTAACGTTAAAACCGGATTGATAGTTGAGTAACCATTTATTGCCGAGGGAACTTCGGCGAGGTATGTTTCATATCCGATATGTTCAACTTTTAACGTATGCTTTCCGGCAGGAACATTTTGCAGAATAAATTGTCCTTGTGCATTCGTTAATTCTCCTTCATATGTTGGTGCCGTAGCCAGAGAGACTTTCGAATCACTAACGACTTTCCCGCCGCTATTTTTTACAACTCCCGAAATAGTTGTTGGATTTTGATAATCCTCTTTTTTCGGGTCAATTGTACAACCGATCATTGAGGTTAGCAGAAATAAGATCAATAACTTTTCCATTTTTTCCTTCAGAAAATTTTTAATCCATTAGTTCAAACTCATCCTCTAGGCATTCGGCCGAGTTTGTTCCTACAAAGACTTTAAACATCCCCGGCTCTGACACGAAGTTCATATTTAGGTTGTAGAACTTCAAATCTTCTTCCGTTAGTACAAACTCAACATTTTTCGTTTCTCCTTTCGTCAAAAAGATTTTGTGAAATCCTTTCAACTCTTTAACGGGGCGTGTAACCGAGCCAACCAAATCACGGATGTAAAGCTGCACCACTTCTTCACCGTTGTATAATCCATCATTCTTTACTTCAACAGAAATTTTTAACGGTTCGATCTTAGAGATATTTTTTGATGATAATTTTAGATTACTGTAAATAAACTTAGCATAACTCAATCCATATCCGAAGGGATAAAGGGGAGAATTACTATAATCGGAGTAGTAGGAAGTGTAATTGTCTTTAGGGTTGTAAGGCCTGCCGGAATTTTTATGGTTGTAATACATTGGCACCTGACCAACAAATCTTGGAAATGTTACGGGAAGTTTTCCGCTTGGATTAACATCGCCGAACAAAACATCTGCAATCGCACTGCCGGCTTCAATACCCAAAAACCAGGTTTCCAAAATAGATGAAACATGTTCGTCTAACCAGGTGATAGTAAGCGGTCTGCCGTTCATTATTACCGCAACAATTGGTTTCCCGGTTTTGTAAATTTCTTTTGCAAGTTCCTCTTGCACACCGGGCAGATCAAGCGTTGCACGCGATCTTGCTTCTCCGCTCATGTCCAGACTTTCACCTAAAACCAAAACGACAATATCGGCTTGGTTAGCAGTTTCGACTGCTTTTGCAAATCGGTCTTTTTCGTTGCCCTTTATAGAACATCCTTCTTCAAAAAGAATTTCCGCATTGATGCCAAGTTTATTTTTGATTCCTTGAAGCACAGAAACAACTTGTTTGGCATCGCCTTGTTGATTCCAAGGTCCGAGTGGATCAATCGTTGAATTTCCCAGTGGACCGATAACCGCAATCTTCTTTTCGCCTTTAGCGATGGGGAGAAGTTCGTTTTCATTTTTTAAAAGAACAATTGATTTTTGCGCAGTTTCAAGAGAAGCCTCTCTCATTTCTTTAGTGAGAATGGTTTTCTTTTCGCGGTCGGTGTCACAATATTTATAAGGATCATCAAACAAACCAAGGCGGAATTTTATTCTTAAAATTCTTCGAACGCTTTCGTCAACGGTTAGCATGGATACTTTCCCCTCGGCAATTAATTCGCTTAAATGTTTTGTGTAAGCGCTTGCTTCCATATCCATATCAAGACCTGCGTTAAGAGCAAGTTCTCCGGCTTGCTTCAAATCTTTTGCAACTCCGTGTGGAATTAACTCGCCGATTGAATTCCAGTCGCTAACCACAAAACCATCAAACTTCCACTCATCTCGTAAAATTTTTGTAAGGAGCTGCTGGTTTGAAGAAGATGGTACTCCGCCAATTTCGTTGAAGGAGGCCATAAGCGTTGCGGCTCCGGCATCAACACCCGCTTTAAATGGTTTTAAATAAACGTCTCTAAATGTGCGTTCAGAAAAATCAACTGTGTTGTAATCCCGACCGCCTTCAGCGCCACCGTAACCGGCAAAATGTTTTAAGCAGGCAGCAATGGTGTTATTCGCAGAAAGATCGCTGCCTTGATATCCCTTTACACGTGCGGCAGCCATAGCAGATCCGAGGAAGGGATCTTCTCCGCTTCCTTCAACAATTCTTCCCCAGCGTGGATCACGGGCAATATCAACCATGGGATTAAATGTCCAATGGATTCCGGATGCAGACGCTTCAATCGCCTGCATTCGCGCTGATTTTTTCACAAGCGCCGGATCCCAGCTACTTGCTTCAGCCAACGGGACGGGAAAGGTAGTGCGGAAGCCGTGAATAACATCCAAACCGAAAATTAAAGGAATTTTCATCCGTGATTTTTCAATTGCTATTTGTTGAAGCTCTTTAGTTGTTTCAGCCCCGATAATATTTAAGAAGGAACCAATTTTTCCTTGAGCGATGAGCTCTTCGCTTCCTGTTTTTGGTTTTGTTGATTGCGCGCCGGTGTCCCAACCTCCTGAAAACTGAACAAGCTGCCCGATTTTTTCGGTTTGCGTCATGAGCGAAAGAACTGAATCAACCCGTTCTTCGATCGTTTTTACGCTTTGGGAGAAAACATTTTTTTGAACGATTAAAAAGAAAATAATAAAAGGGAAAAGAATGATGGTTGATTTGCCGGCTTTCATAAGGTACTCGCTTGTAAATAAAAGTTGAATGAGCTAAAAATATTAAAACTTTACCGAAGATAAAATTTCTTTATAAGGAAAAGGCAAACAATTTTTATGCCTTAAAAGAACCTACACCGGTGAAAATTCTCTAACTTTATACGATGCGACCTTGAGGATATTATTAAGCTAATAATGGAATTCTTATCGAATTAATAAAAACAAAGCATTAAAAATATTTTAAGTTATGCTCAACCTGAGCAAAGAGTGCAAAAAGAAAGAGCTCGCTAAATGAAAGAAACCATTTTTACCGAAAAGTTGTTAGCATTAGGAGAAGCTAATAACAATAAAATTGCCAGAGTCCCTATGAGTATAAAATGAAACCCAAAATAATTTTACCCATTATTTTATTTACAATGATTTTTTTCGTTCTCTACTTTGCCTATCCGCTAAACGGAATTCCTGCGGCTTCAAGAACAAATCATTTTACATCGGACTCTTTAATCAACAAGGATGAATCAACAATGAAAACCATGAACTTAACCGAAGAAGAATGGAAGCAGCGCTTAACACCTGAACAATATAGCGTGCTTCGCGAGAAGGGCACAGAACGTCCGTTTACCGGTTTGTATTGGGATAATCACGAACAGGGAACATATAAATGTGCAGCTTGCGGAAGCGAATTATTCTCTTCCGACACAAAATTTGATTCTGGCTGCGGCTGGCCCAGTTTTTACGATGTCTCTTCAAGTTCGGCGATTGAGTTGAAAAAAGATTCCAGCTTTGGAATGATCCGGTTTGAAGTGATTTGCAAAAAGTGCGGTTCACATCTGGGGCATGTTTTTGATGATGGTCCACAGCCGACACATTTGCGATACTGTATTAATTCCGCCTCTTTGGATTTCAAGAAGGAAGAGAAGAAACATAATCCATAACATGGTTAAGCCGGAACCAAATTATTTGAGATCAATGAATGATTGAATGTTTGTATGGCTGAATGAAAATCAATTCAACAGTTAATAATTTGTTGGTCAAACCATTCATCCATTCAACTTCATTCTCTCATGCTGTCAAAGAAGATGGTAATCATCTTTTTCTGCTAAGAGGCGGCATTTTCATTTTTTTTAATCTAAAGCCAATTCAACTTTTTTTTATAATTTGCACCAGCACTTATTTATAAATTTTTCTCAAAGAAGAATGTCGCTGCTTTTTCAAACTCTAGTAATTTTCCTTTTCGCAATGAACCTTCCGGCTCAAAGTGAAACGCTTCTCGCTAACGTTGAGCATCGTCAGAAACAAAGCTTAAACGGGCAGTGGAAAATTATTATTGATCCGTACGAAACCGGCTATTATAACTACCGCTACCAGCCACGCACAGACGGGTATTTTGAGAACAGAAAACCAAAAGATAAATCAGAATTAGTCGAATATAATTTTGATACTTCGGAGGAGCTTACCGTTCCCGGAGATTGGAACACACAAAAAGAAAAATTATTTCTTTACGAAGGAACGATCTGGTACAAAAAATCTTTTCAGTATAAAAAGAAAACCAACACACACGCTTTCCTTTATTTTGATGCGGTAAATTACGAAGCGATTGTTTATGTGAACGGGAAAAAGCTAGGTGAGCACGTTGGCGGATTTACCCCGTTTAATTTCGAAGCAACAAACGAACTGATTGACGGCGAAAATTTTGTTGTTGTGAAAGTTGATAATAATAGAAAGCGCGAAGGCGTCCCCACGCTAAATACCGATTGGTGGAATTACGGCGGTATTACACGCGATGTTTATTTAATAAATGTCCCCCAAACTTTCATCAAGGATTATTTTCTTCAACTAAAGAAAAATTCTTTAACTGAAATCTCAGGCTGGATTCAACTTGAAGGGAAAGAAAAAGTTCAAGAAATCAAGATCGAGATTCCCGAAGTAAAAAAATCTATACAAGTAAAAACAAATGAAAATGGATTTGCCGGAATTCATTTTTCTGCCGATCTAACTTTATGGTCATCCGAAAATCCTAAAACTTACACAACAAAAATTATTTCACAAACAGATTCGCTTGAAGACAAAATCGGTTTTCGATCAATAGAAACAAGGGGAAGTGAAATATTCATAAATGGCAAATCAATTTTTCTCCGGGGAATTTCGATTCACGAAGAAGCGCCGTTCGGCGGAGGCAGAGCAAATTCCGAAAAAGACGCTGACACACTTTTGGGCTGGGCAAAACAGCTCGGCTGCAATTTCGTTCGACTTGCCCACTATCCACATAACGAAAAGATGATCCGAAAAGCTGAAAAACTTGGATTGTTGGTCTGGGCAGAGATTCCCGTTTATTGGACGATCTTATGGGATAACAAAGACGTGTTTGCAAACGCGGAAAACCAATTAACTGAAATGATCACGCGCGATAAAAACCGTGCGCCAATCATCATTTGGTCGGTCGCGAATGAAACTCCGGTTGGTGAAGCGCGATATAATTTTCTTCATCATTTAATTAAAACAGCAAAAAAAATAGACCCGACAAGATTGATAACAGCCGCAACGGAAATTCATTCTGATAAAAATAAAATTACGTTAAGCGATTCGCTCAGCAATTTGCTCGATGTCATCGGCGTTAATGAATATATCGGCTGGTACGGTGGAATAGCGGAAGACGCACCGAAAACAAGTTGGGAATCAAAATATAACAAGCCGCTAATTATTAGCGAATTTGGCGCAGATGCAAAATTTGATTTACACGGAAATGCGCACGAGCGTTTCACCGAAGAATATCAAGCGAATGTATATGTTAAGCAAATTGAAATGTTGAAGAAAATTCCGTTCCTTCGCGGAATGAGTCCCTGGATTCTTGCTGATTTTCGTTCACCAAGAAGACCGCTTCCCGGTATTCAAGATATGTACAACAGAAAAGGATTAATCTCTGATAAAGGAGAAAAGAAGCAAGCGTTTTATGTTCTGCAAAAATTCTATGATGAAAAAACAAAGTAATTATGGATCATCGAAAAATTCAACAAATGAAAAATGAAATTCAATTTATTTGCAATGATCGCGAGATAACAACCGCGGTTCACCCGGCAACCACGGTTCTCGATTTTCTGCGAAAGAGTATGCGCTTAACCGGCACAAAAGAAGGCTGCCGTGAAGGTGACTGCGGTGCTTGCACGGTGCTTGTCGGGGAATTAAACAATGAAATAATTTTATACAAACCGGTAAATTCTTGTTTGCTTCCTTTAGCTTCGCTTCACGGAAAACATCTTGTTACCATTGAAGGTATTAATCAAATAGAATTGAATCCTTTGCAACACGCTTTTGTTGATGAAGGCGCTTCGCAGTGCGGATTTTGCACACCCGGATTTTTAGTGTCGCTTACCGGGTATTTCCTTACCAATGATATTTATTCTGCTGAAGAAGCCATCAACTCTCTTGACGGAAATATTTGCCGCTGTACCGGTTATGCTTCCATAAAACGTTCGGTTGAAAAAGTTACGAACGAAATTAAGTTGAATAAAAATTATTCAACCCTCGAAAAACTTGTAGAATTAAAAGTTCTTCCCGGTTATTTTCTAACAATTCCCGAAAGGCTGGCAGCGATAAAACTGTTGATAAATCAGCACGCAAGCGGAGTTTATATTTCCGGAGGAACCGATTTGTTTGTTCAGCAATGGGAAAAACTTTTGTCAAGCGATGTACAATTTCTTCAACGAGATGCATCAACTCCAACAATTAGGATTGAAGGCGAGAGTTGTTTTATTGATTCGCAAACTACGATTTCAGAAATAAAATCTTCCGGCATTCTTCAAAAATATTTCCCGCAACTCGAAAATTATTTTCAATATTTCGGTTCGCTCCCAATTAGAAACCGCGCTACGGCTGGAGGAAACATTATCAACGCTTCTCCAATCGGAGATATGACAAATTTTCTTTTAGCTTTAAACGCCCAGCTTCATTTAAAAGAAAAAGACAAGGGAAGAGTTGTTCCGCTAAAAAACTTTTACACCGGTTACAAGCAACTTGACAAAAAAGAAAATGAAATTTTAGATTCAGTAAGTTTTAACCTTCCGCAAAACGTTTTTCATTTCAATTTTGAAAAAGTGAGCAAGCGGACATTTTTAGATATCGCAAGTGTCAACACTTCAATTTATTTAGAAGAAGAAAATTTAACGATAAAGGAGATTCATCTTTCAGCCGGCGGAGTTGCTCCTTATCCGCTCTATCTTTTTAAAACAAAAGAATTTCTTCTTGGGAAAACAATTTCTCCACAACTGGTTAAAGAGGCTGCCGAAATTATTCAAACAGAAATTTCTCCCATTAGCGATGCGCGCGGTTCGGCGGAGTACAAGCGGTTATTATTGCGTCAATTATTCTTTGCACACTTTATAAAATTATTCCCAAAGATTATTTCGCTTGAGGAGGTTGTATGAAAAATTACGACACAACCCGGCACGTTCGCGGTGAATCGCTTTTTGCAGATGACTTTCTTGTTCCCGAAGGAACATTATTCGCATCGGTTTTTGCTGCTTCAATTGCGCACGGAAAAATTCTTTCTATAGACATTTCAGAAGCAGAAAAATATCCGGGAGTAAAAAAAGTTATTCTCCCCAAAGATATTCCGGGACAAAATCAAATCGGCGGAATTATTCAAGATGAACCTCTCCTTGCAGAAAATGAAGTTCACTATTGCGGACAACCGGTTGCCGTTGTGTTAGCAGAAAATCTTCTTATTGCTCGTGAAGCAAAAAAGAAAATCAGAATAGCATACGAAACGCTTGCACCGATTACCGATGCACGGGAGGCGTATGCAAAAGGAATGTTGATCATTCCTCCAAGAATTTTTTCTAACGGAAATGTTGATGAAGCCTGGAAACAATGCGATGTAGTGGTTGATGGAACAATCGAGACCGGAGCGCAAGAACATTTGTATCTTGAAACTCAAGGAGCAATCGCTTTTCCAACTGAAGGAAATGGGATAAAAATAATTTCTTCCACACAAGGACCAACCGCAACACAACGGGCAGTAGGTAAAGTTTTAGGTTTGCCCATGCATCAAGTTGAAGTTGATGTTATGCGGTTAGGCGGCGGCTTCGGTGGAAAAGAAGATCAAGCAAATGCGTGGGCGGCAATGGCGGCTGTCTCGGCTTTTGTAACGAAGAAACCGGTGAAGCTGATTCTCCCGCGACAGGAAGATATGCGCATGACGGGCAAACGTCATCCTTATTCTGCCGATTTTAAAATCGGTTTATCGCAAGATGGAAAAATTTTAGCTTACGAAGTTACCTTCTTTCAAAACGCGGGCGCTTCTGCGGATTTGTCAACTCCAATTTTAGACCGGACACTTTTTCATGCGACGAATAGCTATTTCGTCCCGAATGTTAAAGCAACAGGTTTATGCTGTCGAACCAATCTTCCACCAAATACAGCGTTTCGCGGCTTCGGCGGACCTCAGGCAATGTTCGCAATGGAAGCTGCGATTTATAAAGCCGCTAAAAAAATGGGAGTTGACGCTTCGGTCATTCAAGAAAAAAATCTTTTAAAAGAAGGAGACGAATTTCACTACGGTCAATTGGCAAAAAATTCAAAGGCACAAGCGTGCTGGTTTGAAGCGAAAGAAAAATTTAACTTTGATCAAATCAAAAAAAATATTGAAAAGTATAATGCGGAAAATAAAATTCTAAAAAAAGGTTTTGCTTGTATGCCGATCTGTTTCGGAATTTCTTTTACTAACACCTTTATGAATCAGGCCGGGGCGCTCGTTCATATTTATTCCGATGGAAGCGTTGGAATAAGCACCGCCGCGGTTGAAATGGGGCAAGGGGTGAATGAGAAAATCCGTTGTGTCGCCGCTGAAATTTTTTCGATTGATAAATCAAAAATCAAAATTGAAACAACAAATACCACCCGCGTTGCAAACACTTCTCCTTCAGCCGCCAGCAGCGCCGCTGATCTTAACGGCAAAGCAACCGAACTTGCGTGTAAATATTTATTTGAAAGATTAGTAAGTTTTGTTAAAGATGCATTCAATTATTCTGCAACAGATCCAATTGCATTTCGAGATGAGAATATTTTTTGTAATGAAAAGGCAATAGGTTTAACGTGGGTGGAGTTAATTCAAAAAGCATTTTTTAAAAGAGTGGATCTCTCGGCTCACGCCCATTATGCCGTTCCCGGAATTTATTTTGACAGAGAAAAAAACAAAGGAAATGCTTTTGCTTATTATTCGTTCGGAACTGCAATTACAGAAGTAACCGTTGATTGCCTACGCGGAACTTATATTGTTGATTCTGTAAAAGCTGTCCACGATTTTGGAAAAAGTTTTGCAAAAGTGATTGACCGCGGACAAGCCGAAGGGGCAATAATGCAAGGCATCGGCTGGATGACAATGGAAGAAGTGATTTATAATTCCGATGGCAAATTATTAACCGACGCGCTTTCAACTTACAAAGTGCCGGACATTCATTCTGCTCCGAAGGAAATTGAAATTCATTTTTTGGAGAACTCTGATAATCCGCTTGGTATCTTTAATTCAAAAGCAATCGGAGAGCCGCCGTTAATGTATGGCATAGGGACTTTCTTCGCCTTGCAAAATGCGATGAAATCTTTTCGACCGGAGAAAGAATTTCAGTTTTCTGCGCCGCTCACTCCGGAAAAAGTTTTACTCAGTCTTTATTATTAACAAAATAGTATTTTGAAAACTATGCTGCTTCTAAAAAATTGCTTTCACATTGAAACGTTCGATAACGAGAAAATGTATTCCGGATACGATATTCTTATCGAGAGCAATAAAATAAAAAAAATTGAAAAGAACATTTCTTTACAAGAGAATCACAAGATATTAGATTGCTCAAAATGTGTCGTCATTCCCGGTTTGGTTAATACCCATCATCATTTTTATCAAACCTTAACAAGAAATTTACCGGCGGTACAAAACGCAAAACTGTTTGATTGGCTTATCTATCTTTATGAAATTTGGAAGAATCTTGACGAAGAAGCGGTTTACTATTCTTCTTTGATCGCAATGGGAGAACTTCTGAAAACCGGATGCACGCTGACAACCGATCACCATTATTTATATCCTAATACTTTTAGCGGTGATTTGATGGGAATACAATTTTCAGCTGCCGAAAAATTAGGAATGCGTTTTTCACCGGCTCGCGGTTCAATGTCTCTAAGCAAAAAAAATGGCGGCTTACCTCCCGATTCTGTCGTGCAAACCGAAAAGAAAATTTTAGAAGACAGTTTGCGCGTTATTCAACAGTATCACGATGCTTCCGATGATTCGATGAAAAAAATTGTGCTTGCGCCCTGTTCCCCGTTTTCAGTTACCAAAGAAAATATGAGAGACACAGCGCGGCTTGCACGCGAGTATAAAGTCCGTCTGCATACGCATCTCGCTGAAACAAAAGATGAAGACGATTATTGCGTTTCGCTTTATGGAAAACGTCCGCTTGCGTTAATGGAAGAAGTTGAGTTTATCGGTGAAGATGTTTTTTATGCGCACGGAATTTTCTTTAAAGATGCCGAATTAAAAACTTTGTCTGAAACAAAAACTTCTATTGCTCATTGCCCATCTTCAAATATGCGGCTTGGTTCGGGTATTTGCAGGGTAAAAGAAATGATTGAACAAAAGATTAATGTCGGCATTGGAGTTGACGGCTCGGCATCAAATGATTCTTCCGATATGCTCGGCGAAGTTCGCAACGCAATGCTGCTTCAGCGCGTAAAATATGGCGCAAATGCACTTACCGCAAAGCAGGCTTTTCAACTTTCAATAGAGGGCGGTACAAAGATTCTCGGTTATACTACAACCGGAAAGATAAAAGAAGATTATCTCGCCGATCTTGCTATCTTCAATATTCATAAATTAGAATACACCGGAAGTTTATCCGATCCGCTTGCCGCGTTATTATTTTCGGGCATTTCACATCAGGCAGAGTTTACAATAGTGAACGGCAAAGTTGTTGTTGAAAATGGTAAGCTTGTTGGAGAAGAGGAAGAATTAATCATTCGTAAAGGAAATGAGATTGCAAAAAAACTTTATGAAATTAAATAATCAGCGATACCCTGAAGGGAATCGCTGAACGAAAAAATCATCGTAAACGATGATAGAATTTGATATTCCGCTTCAGCGGAATTTGTTCGATTAGCACAAACCATTTATGGTTGTGCGAAATTATCTCTATAAAAAGTTTAACAAGTTAATGAGAAAGTAAAACTATGCTGCACCAGAATCTTGAATGGTTTTTCCCGCAAACAACAGAAGAAGCGGTAAAACTGATTTCACAACAGGGAGTAATTCTCCACGGCGGTGGAACCCGCATTTTGAAAACTTCACCAAAATCAATTAAGGGATTGGTGGATGTCGGTAAATTAAATATGAATTATATCCACCACTCAGGGAACAAAATTAGCATCGGTTCCGCGTCAACTTACGATGAGGTGATACGTTTTTCTGCAAGGACAAAAAAACTTTCGATGCTTGTCAAAGCCTTATCGGAAGCGGCTTCCACCCCGCTCCGGAACAGAATTACAATTGGAGGTTCTTTAAAAGATTTTCCAATCTGGTCAAGTTTATATGCACCGCTTCTTGCGTTAAACGCACAGATCGAAATTGCGGACAAACACGATAAAATAATTTCACTTGAAGAATATCTTGAAACGGGAATTATCAAAACCAAGCATTTAATTAAACGAATTATTCTTGAGGATGATCCGCAGGTCATCGGAGGAGTAAAAAGATTTGTTCTCATTCGATTTGAATATCCATTGTTTACGGTTGCTGTTGCGCTTCGGACAAAACAAAATATAATTTCCGACGCACGGATTTTTATTACCGGCGTAAAAGGAAGATACAAACACTGCAAACGTGCGGAACATTTTTTAATTGGTAAAGAATTGAATGACGAAAACATTCAACAAGCGAAAAAACATTTTGCTCCAAAGTTTGTTTCGGATTACAAATATTCTGCTGAATATAAAGAACACGCCGCCAAAGTATTTTTTACAGATTTACTGCAAGAGTTGAAAGGAACAGTGAAATGAAATTACCATTCAAAATCAACAACAAGCAAAAACACCTTGAACTACTTCCAAACGAGACTCTCTTGCAAGCTTTACGCAACAACCATTTCACCGAAGTAAAATGCGGCTGTAACGAAGGTGAATGTGGCGCCTGTACAGTGCTTCTCGACGGGAAACCGGTCAACTCCTGCCAGGTGCTTGCAATGAGCGTTCAAGAAAAAGAGATTACAACAGTGAAAGGAATTGGAACGCTTTATACACCGCATCTTTTACAAAAATCTTTTGCTGAAGCGGGAGCCGACCAATGTGGATTTTGTTCTCCGGGAATGGTGCTCGCTTCTTACAGCTTGTTAAAAGAAAATCCGCAGCCGACACGTGAAGAAATTTTAGTTGCGCTCGATGGCAATTTATGCCGCTGCACCGGATATGTGAAAATTATTGATGCGGTTGAAATGACAGCGCAGAAGCTACATTCAAATAAATTGGTAATGGAGTAAGTATGTTCAAATATGTAAATCAACCCATTGAAAAGATTGACGGCTTAGCGCTTGTTACCGGCGAAGAAAAATATACTGACGATTTTTCTTTTAACAATATGCTTTATGTTTCAGTTTTACATTCGGGATACGCGTACGCAAAAATTGTTGACATTGATGATTCCGGGGCGCGTAAGATGCACGGAGTTGTTGAAATTCTTTCTTATAAAAATGTCAAACAAATTTTGTACACAACCGCCGGACAAGGTTATCCCGAGCCATCGCCATACGACACTCTTCTTTTCGGAAAAACGATGCGGTTCGTTGGAGACAATGTTTGCGCGGTTGCGGCGGAATCAAAAGAAATTGCAGATGAAGCGCTCAAAAAAATAAATGTAACCTATAAAGAATTAAAACCGATTTTGAATTTAGCCAAGTCTGAAGGTTCGCCGATTATTATCCACAAAGATGACGGAGCGTTTCCGAAAATTCCCGTGTTTTATGATGCGAAGAAAAATATTGCATCTAAGGTTGAAGCTAATGTTGGTGATTTTGATTTGGCATTTAATAAATCTTTGCGAAAGTTTGAATATGATTTTTACTGCTCGTATGCATCTCACTGTGCAATAGAGCCTCATGCTTCGGTTTCTTATCTTGATGGAAGAGGGAGACTTGTAATTATCAGCACCACTCAAGTCCCTTTTCATGTAAGAAGAATTGTTTCTCATGTTGCCGAAATTCCTGTTTCAAAAATACGTGTAATAAAACCAAGACTTGGCGGAGGTTTCGGCGGGAAACAGGAAGTTTTGTTAGAACCAATCGTTGCGATGATGACGTGGCGGACAAAGCGTCCTGCTAAGTTGGTTTATTCACGCAGAGAAGTTTTTAAATCAACACGATGCCGGCATGAATACAAAACAAAGTTTTCAGTCGGTTATGAAGCAGATGGAAAAATCAACGCGCTGCATCTTGATGCGTTGGAAAATTCAGGCGGATACGGTTCACACTCATTAACCGTGCTTGCAAACGCCGGATCGAAAACGCTTCCGCTCTTAAATAAAATTGATAATCTACGTTTTACCGGAATGGGCGTTTACACAAATCTTCCCTGCGGCGGCGCTTACCGCGGTTACGGCGCGACTGAATCTTATCTTGGTTACGGACAAGTTATTGATATGGTTTGCAATGACTGCAATCTTGATATTGTTGAATATTATAAAAAATGGGCGATCAAATCGGGCGAAACTTCTCCGATCTTTCAAGCGTTAGGAGAAGGAAAAGAAGGCGTTGCAATGACTATCGGTTCAACTTCGTTGGTTGAATGTCTTGACGAAGGAGCAAAACTTTCGAATTGGTATGAGAAGAAAAAATTGTACGGATCAAATTCCGGTTTCAATAAAGGGAAAAGGTTGAAGCGTGGAATTGGAATGGCTGCGCTTATGCAAGGTTCTGCAATTCCGGAAATTGATATGGCTTCCGCTTATATAAAAATGAATGACGATGGTTCTTTCAATTTAAATGTTGGCGCAACAGATTTAGGAACGGGTTCCGATACGGTGCTTGCGCAAATCGCCTCCGAGGTACTTGACACACTGGTTGAAAGTTTCATTGTCTATTCTTCCGATACCGACTTTACCCCTTTCGATACCGGCGCTTATGCATCTTCAACAACTTATCTTTCGGGACAAGCGGTAAAAAAATGTGCGGAAGAAATTAAAAAACAAATTCTAAAAGTCGGCGCGGAAATGCTTTCGCTTTCACCTGACGAAGTTGAATTAAATGACAGCAGAGTTACCGCAAAAAAACAAACGAAAGAAGAAGTTTCATTTGCGGAAATTTGCCAGTATAGTCTGTATCAGAAAAATCAATTTCAAATTCAGGCAGCTGCTTCGCATTTTTCGCAGAAATCTCCACCTCCGTTTGCAGCGCATTTTATTGAGATTGAAGTTGACACTTTTACCGGAATAATTAAAGTGCTGAATTACGTTGCAGCGGTTGATTGCGGTACGCCGATCAATCCGGTTACGGCGGAAGGACAAGCCGAAGGAGCTATTGTAAACGGTTTGGCGTATGCATTGTTTGAAAATTATTATTTCTCTCCGCACGGAAAAATGTTGAATGATACATTCGGTAAGTACGGCGTTTACACCGCGTTCGATATTCCTCCGATAAAAGTAAAGTTGATAAAATCGTACGAAGAAACCGGACCTTTCGGAGCGAAATCAATTTCAGAAATAAATATTAACGGCGCTTTACCGGGTATAGCGAACGCTTTTTACAACGCTACCGGTAAGCGTTTATTCAATGGTCCGTTTACACCGGAGTATGTTTTAAAAGTTCTCTCTGAATAATAATGATCCTAAAAAACTGCTACATTTATGATGAACTAACCGGGCAAGAAAAACTTGTTGATTTTCTTGTTGATGAAAAAATAACGGCAGTTAAAGAAGAACTTGCAAAAACAATTTCACTTGAAAATAAAACCACGATTAAATTAAACGAACTAGATCAAATAAAAATTGCACAGATAAACGAACACTCAGAAAAATATATTTTAGATTGCGAAGGAACGATTACCATTCCCGGCGGTATTGATCCGCATGTACATTTCGATACTCCCGGCTTTACCCACCGCGAAGATTTTTATCACGGAAGCATGTCAGCCGCAGCCGGAGGAGTTACGACCGTTATTGATATGCCGTGTACCTCACTTCCCCCTGTAACCGATGGAAAAAACTTTGACGAAAAATTCGCGGCGATTAAAAATGAATCGGTAATAGATTTCGGTCTCTATGGTGGCGTTTGCGCTAACAACTTTGAACAATATGAAAAATCAATGGAAGAGCTTGCAGGTAAAAAAGTAAAAGGATTCAAAACCTATTTCGTTTCCGGGATGAAAACTTTTCCGCAAATCTCGCTCTCACAATTTGAATCAATTTTACTAAAAGCAAAAGAATTAAATCTTCCCGTTTTGCTTCATGCTGAAGACAGTGAAGTTGTTTCGGCAATGACAAAGAAATATGAAAATGCAAACAATGATTATCTGCGCTATTGTAATTCACGTCCTGCGCAAGCGGAAATAACAGCAGTTAAAAATGCAATAGAAATTGTAAAGAGAGTTGATGGAAATTTGCACATTGTTCACGTTGCTTCTTCGGAAGCTGCTAAACTTGTAAATCAAGTTCGTACTGATTACAAAATCACTTATGAAACATGTTCCCACTATTTGTTTTTTACTCATGATGATTTTAAAACAAAAGGTTCATCGTTAAAAACCGCTCCGGTTGTAAAATCAAAAAAAGATCAGCTGGAATTGTGGAAATTATTAGAAGATGGAAACTGCAGCTTTGTTGTCTCAGACCACGCTCCTGCACCATTGTACGAAAAACAAACCGGTTCTTTCTGGAAAGATTATGGCGGCATACCGGGAGTGCAAACATTGATCCCCGTTATTTTTTCGGAAGGTTATAAAAAACAAAAACTTTCGTTGAAAAGATTTACTGAAGTTGTTTCAACGAATGCAGCAATGCGGTTTAATTTATATCCAAAGAAAGGGAGTTTGCAACCCGGAAGCGATGCAGATTTTGCAATTATCAATGCCAACATTTCTTGGAAATTTGAAACAGGATATTTGTTATCGAAAGGAGAAACGTCCCCATTTGACAATGAAATATTTACGGGAAAAGTTGTGCTGACAATTTTGCGTGGAAAAATTATTTACAGCGATGCGGCTGGAATAGCGGTTGAAAAAGGTTACGGAAGATTTTTGACGTGAAACAAATCAGCGATACCGTAAACGGTATCGCTGTACGAAAAAATCATCGTAAACGATGATGGAATAATTTATCATCCCGATTTATCGGGATTTTTTCGTGTAGCACATCCATTTATGGTTGTGCGGAATTTATTCGTTCTGTCGCAAATTAAAACTTAAGTAGTCTTGTAATATTAAATCCCAATCTCCATTCACCATTTCCAAAATCTTTATCTGCACCGGAAAGAAACTGCGCTGGATTTAACTTTGCATTGTTCGTTAAAATAATTTTGAAGAAATGTCCCCCCGTTTCTAACTCAAAACCAAAAGCAGCTGAATTAAACCGATTTAAATATCCGTTAACCGTTGGATTGAATTCTGCCAGCGCGCTAACCATATTTGAAATGTAATATTGTAGATTCATTCCCAACGTAAACGAGTTTTGAACATCGGCGCGATAAATGTTGCTGTTGTATAAATAAGAAGGAACCAATCCTATACCGAGCTTTTTATCTATCATCGTATTAAAAATTATTTGGCCGAAATATTGATACGCTCTCCCGGAGCTTGCAATCGGTCTTATTGGTTGAGTGTTTTTTGCAATCCCGAATTGAACACCAACAAGCAATGGAAGAAAAGTTTCTTTAAATTGAAGTAAGCGGTATTTTCCCCGCAAGTCAAGATTATCATCAACGTTTGATCTGCCTAACGTAAGCACCAAGTCATCCGTCACCGCATAACCAAGGGCTAATCTCATATTCACCGGACCATCAAAGCCGTATAAATTTTTTGAACCGTCTTTGATTGACGGCAAAAACCTATGGGAAATTTCAAACTCAAAATCTCCCTTCTGCAATGTTTCCGCCGTCGGCAAATTAATTGATTGAGGCGAATGAAAAAGTTGGAGAGGAAGATTATCTACTGCTTCTTGTTTCTTCCAACTTATCTGCGCCATTCCTTGTATAGCAAGAGAAAATAGAAACGTTAAAACTATTATCGAACGAAGTTTCATTTTTTCCCTTCTGCTTTATTTACGGAAAACAAATTAAAATTTAATTGAAGCTCAATCACTTCGCTTAATTTCACCATCATGATACTTGGAATATCTATATTATACGAAGAAAGTTTTATACTAAAATTAGTTTTGAGATTGTAATCGGAATTACCGGACTTTGTAAGCACGCCGGAGATTTTAATATACTTTGTTACTCCATGAATGAACATTTCTCCTTCTGCATCAATCTTAAACGAACCTTGCGCCGCAGGAGTTACGTTCGTAATTTTCCCTTTAAATGAAGCATCAGGAAATTTATCTGTTTGCAAATAATTATCCCGCATGTGCCGGTTGCGCAGACCGATTCCTGTATCTAAGGTTTTTAAATCAACTTCAAAATAAAGACTGCTGTTTGTAGTATAATTATTTCCTTCCCAATACATATAACCGTCTATGTTCTCGGTAACGCCGGAAAACTTTCCAAAGGGAGCGTCGGAAATAAATTCAACGTGATTCTTTGATCCTTGTTTAACGTGTAACTCTGTTCCTTGCGAAAAAAATTCTACTGAAATAAGAAGGCATACAAAAAGTATTTTTCTCATAGTAACTCCAACAAATGATTAATCATTCTTAGCTCCGTTATTTATCCAGGTCTCTACAAGTTGAATAGCGTTTTCACTTAACTTGCCGGAAGGAGGCATAATTCCGGAGCTTTCTCCTGTATTCCTCAATCTTTTAATTAGGAAACTGTTCGCGCTGTTTCCGGCTTGTACGCGGACGAAGCTAGTATTACTTATACTTGGAACATTTACCAAATTGTTGAAAGCTTTACCAGAGGAAAGATCCATTTCAGCCGCTGCATTGGCGCCGGAATGACAACCAGCCAATGCGCACGATACATTAAAAACTTCTTTTTGAACGGTAGAAAATGTTGCTGCGGAATTGTTTGAAAGTGAGTTACTCGCTTCCGGTTCAACAATAACTTTACAACCCGTTAAAGAAATTATTAAAAGAAGAATGAACGAAATCCTGAAAATCTTTTTTTTAATCAACATGAAATATTCCTTATATACAGTTCTAACCTTGTAAATCAGAACCTAATGGTTATCAGTTTTCAGTTGTCAGTATTTTTTAATGACCAATGACGATTGACCAATTTCTTATCCGTTGTAACTAAATAAATATTGTGCCCATTTTGCACAGAATATTTTTACTAACTACATAAGTATTTCGTCCGCTTTCAAATTACTAACGGAGCAGAACCATCTTTTTTATTTCCGAAAAATTGTTTACCGATATTTTATAAAAGTAAACACCGGAAGAAAGAGATGAGGCATCAAACTCTACTGAATAACTGCCGGATTGCTTGTATCCGTTTACTAAAGAAGTAACTTCGGTTCCGGTGATGTTGTAAACTTTTAATACAACATTTCCCGCTTTCGGAATTTGATAAAATATAGTTGTAGTTGGATTAAAGGGATTAGGATAATTTTGTTTTAGGTCATAGCTCAAATTATATTTTTCCGATTTGATATCAGTTGCGCTCGAAACGCTAATAGTTTTATTCTGTGCAAAGTTCCATTGGTCGTTGCTGTTTGTTCCATCAAGGTTTACACTGTTGCCATTGGCAAATAAGGTTACAGGTCCTTCTGTCGCCGGAGCGGTATAAGTAAAAGAGAAAGCCACATTTCCGCTTGAAGATGTTTTTGGCGCCTGATGAGTTAATTCAGAATTTTCTAATCGCAAACCGGTTCCCGGCGCTAAAGTTCCCGCCGAGGCAGCAATGTTGGTTCCTCCCGCAACGAGGGGTCCACCGCTAATGGTAACGGTATAGGTTTCCGTTTGTCTGGGAAGAAGAGATGCCGGTCCATCAATAATCACTGAAACGGCTGATGAAGGGGAATTGGCATGACATGTACAACCAACTCCGTTTTTTTGTGTTCTGCCGGTTATGCCTCCGTGATAGCCAAAAACATAAATTGTAACAACAACCGATAAAAACATTGTGGTTAATAAAAATTTCCCGTTTGTAAATACTCTCATAGTTTTCCTCGCATATTGCTTACTGATAAAAAACAGTCCAAATTATTTGAAATCCTATCCGATGTAAATGAAAACAACAAAAGACTTTCATAAGTTCCTTGTGTTTAGAGCATGAAGATATTAAAATTTATGGAGTCTCCATGATCTGAATTTATTTCTTACGGAATCTTGCCGGATTAAAACTAAATTTACGTGTGAATATTAATTTTAGACCATTAACTCATTTACCAAGAGTGCAATCTTGATTCATTTCTCAACAGTTAAAATTTTTGGTTACCGATTTTTACACAGGTTTTAAAAGTCGTGGCTATTCAATTATAGATTTTGTGTAGACTAACTTAAGAAATTGCTACCGAAAGATTTGGTTGAAATAAACCCAACCTCATCTTATGTTGGCAAAGGTTCTTCTAATTGCTTTTCCATCTTTGACTATGCAGGCATATTGTGTAATTGTAGATAGATAGATTACATATTATGACTTTTATATGAAAGAAGACACAACTATTGCACAACTACATACTCAAAACATCCGATGTTGCATTGAGCTAATTTTTAATTTATCTTGTTATCCCAAAAAACAAAAGGAAGAACATGCTAATCAATATTGCAACTGCTAATCCTCCCTATAAAGTTTCTCAAAGAAAAGCTACGGAAGAACTAAAAAAGAGAATGGCTGTCCGCCCCGCGGTCGCAAGAATGATCGCCGCCGCATCGGCTCACTCCGGAATTGATTTTAGATATTTTGTCGTTCCCGACGGCGATGAAGAGAGCAAAGAAAAATTTTATTCAACTAACGGTGAATATATTAAACCCGGCACGCAAAGAAGGATGCTCGAATATGAAAAATGGTCAAAGGAATTAACAAAAACCGCCGTAAGAAAATTGTTAGATGAAAGTAATGTTGATCCTTCTCAAATAAACAGATTAATTACAATTTCCTGCACCGGATTTTTTGCTCCCGGTTTAGATCATTATCTAATGACCGAATTCGGTATTCCGCTTTCAGCAAGAAGAACCAACGTCGGCTTTATGGGATGCGCCGCTTCGCTCATCGGATTTAATTCTGTTTTAGAAGCGATTAATTCTTCAAACGAAAAAGAAGTCAACGCGCTTGTAGTTTCAGTGGAGTTGTGCAGTCTTCATCTTCAAACAGACGCAACTCGCGATAATATTTTAGCAAACATGATTTTTGCTGACGGTTCTGCCGCGGCTTTATTTTCTAACTCGCCGCGCCTTGAAGAAAAAAATAGAATGAACTTACTTTCCGCTGATTCAATTATGTTTGAAAATACTTCCGAGTTTATGGGATGGAAAATTGGCGACTTCGGTTTTGAAATGATGCTTTCTTCAGAACTACCAAAAATTATTTTAGAAAAAGCCATACCGGCATTACAACATATTTTATCTTTATATGGACTATCCCCGGGACAGGTACATCATTGGGTGCTTCATCCGGGGGGTAGAGCTATTTTGGATTCACTTCAATCGGGATTGAATTTAAGTGAAGATAAAATGGAACCTTCAAGAAATGTTTTAAGGAATTACGGAAACATGTCCTCTGCTTCTATCCTTTTTGTGTTGAAAGAATTGATCAATGCAGGTGTTGTCAACAAAGATGAATATTGTTGTGCGGTTGCATTCGGGCCCGGTCTTACGATGGAAGTTGCTATGTTCAAAGGCGCATAATGTTTTTGAGAAGAAGCGATGCACCGGAAATTATGGATGATTTTTCTATTGAAGATGAAAGAGTTGACGAAGCTCTTAAAGAATTAAAATTGATCAACAAATTTCTTGGGGGCATCTCAACTTCTAAAACAGGTTTGAAAAGTTTGATCAGGAAAAAACATGAGTCGCTTGATTTAGAAGTTTTGGATGTCGGCAGCGGGGCTTCAGATGTTATGATTGCTTTGAGAAGAAATAATAAAAAAATGAAAATCACCGGGTTGGATAGAAACAAACGAGTATGCGAATTTCTAAAAAAATCTTCCGAAGTAGCGGTTGTCTGCGGCGATGTAAAAACTCTCCCATTTAAATTCGGTCACTTCGATTTTGTTCACGCCTCTTTATTCCTTCATCATTTTAAAGAAAAAGAAATTAGAAATATTTTAGAAAACCTTTTGCTCCTGTCCCGCTTTGGTTTAATTATTAATGATTTGCGTCGTTCAATTTTTGCGCTTATAGGAATTAAACTGTTAGCGTATTTCTTCTCTAAAAGTAAAATGGTAAAAAATGATGCGCCCCTTTCCGTAAGAAGAGGCTTTACAAAAAGGGAGCTTAAAAATATACTGACTAATTTAGCTTGTAATTATATAATCAAGCGGAAGTGGGCTTTCAGATGGTGCATTGTTGTTTATAAAAACAAGTCAAATTTGATTTTATGAGTTTAGAAAATTATGACGTCGCTATCATCGGAGGAGGTCCAGCCGGCTCTACTGCTGCAATTTATCTTGCTGATTATGGATTTAAAGTCTGTTTATTTGAAAAGAAAATTTTTCCGAGGGAAACTTTGTGCGGTGAATTTCTTTCCAAAGAAGTTATTGCAATTATTAAGGAATTAAATCTTTTCGATAAATTTATATCACTTCATCCAAATCCTATTAACTCATTTAGGTTTATCAATGACAACGGTAAACAGTTTTCAGCGAATTTTAATTTCACTGCTTACGGTTTAAGAAGATCGGTCTTTGACAATTTACTTCTTAACGCAGCAAGCAGTAAAAAAGTAAAAGTATTCCAACCGTATGAGATTTCCGAAATTAAAAAATCCGGTGTAGATTTTTTAATATCAGCGCAAAATCAAGATGGCTTGAACGTTGATATTCTAAGTAAAAATGTAATCGCTGCTTATGGCAAACAGAATATTCTTGATAAAACTTTAAATCGGAATTTCGCCCGACATAAATCATTTCTTAACGGAATAAAATTTCATCTTGCTAAATCAAGATTAAAAAATATTTTGCCGAATGAAATTCGTATTTACGTAGCTAACGGAATTTATTGCGGAGTGAACGAGGTAGATAATGATACCATTACATTATGCTTTCTTGAAAATCGAATAACCCTGAAAAATTCATCCCGGCAAAATCTTATTGAATTTATTTCCAGGAATAAAAGTTTTCAAAATATCTTTGCGGAAAATTCATTCAAACAAATAAATGAACTTCAGACTTATGGAATTGGTAATATCTATTTCGGGGAAAGAAATTTAGTTGAGAATGGCGTTTTTATGATTGGCGATGCTGCCGGTGTTATCGCCCCGCTTGCGGGTGACGGAATCGGAATGGCTCTTCAGTCGGCTAAGCTCATATCAGATGTTTTTGTTAAATCAAGAAATGAAAATTTACCTGTCGAAGAAACTGAACGAACATATAAAAATTGCTGGCATAAACTTTTTAGGAAAAGATTAAATTACTCTTCATTCATTCAAAAGATAATACTTCAAAGTAAATTCAGAAATTCCGCTGTCAATTTTATAAAAATATTTCCGTCAACTTTACCAAAATTAATTAATGCAACACGCGGTAGCTAATGAGGATATAAGAAAAGAAACTTGTTATTCAAAATAAAGTTTTACTTCATATGTTTTTGTCCAGGATGCGCAGTCCGCCGCGGTGGATTTTTGCTAACTATTTAACATACCACTTAACTTGTTTAACAGAAATAACTTGCCGGTAAATTGTAAATTATGCATATTATAACAGTAATAATTTACAAGTGTTGAAAAATGAATAACTTAGACCAAATATTACTTCCGTATAATCCATGGTGGTCAAATAAGGAATCGGCTTTTTCAAGCGTTCCTTCTTTCAGGAGACCGCTGTATTACATTCTAATTGAGGACCTGAACACTATTCCTCAAATACTTTCTATTACGGGTCCCCGTAGAATCGGGAAATCCACACTTCTTCAACAGATTATTCAAAAGTTGATTAATGACGGAATTAATCCAAAACATTTGATCTATTATTCATTTGATGACCCTGCTTTAATTTCGAGCAAGATGAATCTTGATAATCTTATTGATTACCTTTTCAAAATAGCCTCAAACAAAAAAGGAGAAGGAGTAACTTACCTATTCCTTGATGAGATTCAACGTCTTGAGCGATGGGAACTTTACTTGAAGAAATATTACGATCTAAAATTTCCCGCTAAAGTTATTATCTCCGGTTCAGCTTCTTCACCTATTTTTAAAAAGACAAGGGAAAGTTTGCTCGGCAGGGTTAAAGATTACCACCTGCTTCCTTTTTCGTTCCGTGAATTTGCTCTTTATTCATTTCAGCATAAACCGACTTTCCTTTCAGAAATTAATTCGCTCTACAAACAAGGAAAAACAATCCAGGGAATGATTACCGGCGATCCTCAAATTTCTACAGAGGTTGTTTCTCTAAGTGACCTTTCTCTTGAATTAAAAGCGGAACTTGACGCTCTTCTCAACCGCTATTTTCTTGAAGGGGGTTTTCCTGAAGTGTGGAATCTTCCAACCTGGGTTTCCAAACAAGAATATCTTTACGATAACCAGGTTAAAAAAGTAATCTACGAAGATTTAATTCTTGCCGCCGAGTTCCGCAAACCGGAATTGTTAAAACGATTTTATATTTCTCTGCTCGAAATGCCCGGTCGCGAAATTGCCGTTCAATCAATTTCTCAAGAAACCGATGTGAAGTCGGCGCAAATTGATAAATATATTCCTTTGCTTGAGATGACCGATCTCGTTTATAAAATTTCTAAGTTCCGCTCCGGCGCTTTGCGTGTGCGTAAGGGGATGATGAAGTTTTATCTTGTTGATCTTGCTCTCCGAAATGCAGTTCTTAGATTAACGGATACGTTGCTGAAAGATGAAACAATGCTCGGCTTGTATGCTGAAAACCTCGTATTTCTTGCGCTCAAAAAGTGGCGCGGAACTATCCAGATGGATTATTTCCGGGAGCGTAATGGCGAAGTTGATTTTGTTATTCACATTGCCCCTAACCGCTATTTACCGGTCGAAGTTAAATACCGGAATAAAATTGAAAAGAGTTATCTCTCCGGAATTCTAAATTTTGTTAAGCAGTATCCAAATTCGGCGCAAGCAATAGTGGTTTCCAAACAATGGTCGGATTATGGACCTAAAGAAAATATCTTTTACATCCCGCTTCCAATTTTTCTTTTGCTGTTTGATTAATCTCGATCTGGTCAATAAAATTTCGCGTTGCGTGCCAGCTTTAATTCGATGTTCTCATAATACAGTGGATTACAAACAAAAAAGGCTGAGCAAAAACTCAGCCTTTTCTTTTCAATTAAATGAAGAAGATCAATATCGGTAATAGTCCGGCTTGTACGGACCTTCAACCTTAACGCCGATATATTTTGCTTGTTCTTCGGTAAGCGTATCAAGTACAACACCGATTTTTGCGAGGTGTAACCGTGCAACCATTTCATCCAAATGTTTCGGCAAAGTATAAACTTTGTTTTCGTATTTGTCTGAATGATTCCAAAGCTCAAGTTGAGCCAGTGTTTGGTTGGTGAAAGAGTTTGACATTACATAAGAGGGATGTCCCGTTGCACAGCCGAGATTTACTAATCTTCCTTCCGCCAAAACGATGATGTCTTTTCCATCAATTGTGTATTTATCAACTTGCGGTTTGATTGTGTTTTTGGTATTACCATAATTTTTGTTCAACCAAGCCATATCAATTTCGGTATCAAAATGTCCGATGTTGCAGACAACGGTTTTGTCTTTCATCAATTTAAAATGTTCGCCGGTAACAATTTTCATATTTCCGGTAGTGGTTACAACAATGTCGGCTTCCTTAACCGCATCAACCATTTTCTTAACTTCATATCCTTCCATCGCAGCTTGCAGCGCACAGATCGGATCAACTTCCGTAACGATTACGCGGACGTGATTATTTTTTAATGATTCAGCCGAACCTTTTCCAACATCACCGTAACCGGCAACAACGGCAACTTTACCGGCAAGCATTAGATCTGTCGCACGGCGGATTGCATCAACTAAAGATTCGCGGCAACCGTATTTATTATCGAATTTAGATTTTGTAACCGAATCGTTTACGTTGATAGCCGGAAGAGGAAGCGTTCCGTTGTTCATTCTTTCGTAAAGTCTGTGAACGCCGGTGGTGGTTTCTTCGCTTAATCCTTTTATGCCTTTTACCATTTCGGGATATTTATCAAGAACCATATTTGTTAAATCGCCGCCGTCATCAAGAATTAAATTCAACGGCTGACCATCTTTGAACTGAAGTGTTTGCTCAATGCACCAATCGAATTCTTCAGCGTTCATACCTTTCCATGCGTAAACAGGAACTCCCGCGGCGGCAATTGCGGCGGCGGCGTGGTCTTGCGTTGAAAAAATATTACACGACGACCACTGAACTTCTGCGCCGAGTTCAACCAATGTTTCAATTAAGACGGCAGTTTGGATTGTCATGTGCAAACAACCGGCAATGCGCGCGCCTTTTAACGGCTTCGTTGCTCTATATTGATCGCGTAAAGACATTAAGCCGGGCATTTCCGCTTCGGCTAATTCAATCTCTTTGCGTCCCCATTCGGCAAGAGAAATATCTTTTACTTTATACGGAAGTTTTTTAGTTTCTACTTTGTTACTCATTTTTATCCTTTATTAATTTGAAGCTTGTCATTCGTCAGCGGTCAAAAAAAAATGACTATTGACCATTGACGCATGACTTTTTAACAATTACTTTTTTACGTACTCTTTAAACAACGGAACTAAATCTAATTGTTCCCATGTGAACAGGTCAACTGTTTTTTCTATGAATTTTGCTTTTCCTTTTTCTTCACCAACGATGATTTGTATCTTCGTGTTCTTTTGATATTTTCTACCGAAGTGTCCGTAAGAAGAAGTTGCAAGATAAATCGGGTTGCGAAGTTTTAATCTATCAATGATAGCTTTCGGAGTCATCGGAACAATTTTGTGAATCATCGTTGAGAGTTCTGCATCAGAATATTTCTCACCAGTTCCAAAAGTATTTACAAAGATTGACATCGGTTCTGCAACGCCAATTGCATAAGAAACTTGTACCAAACATTCTTTTGCTAATTTAGCAGCGACTAAATTTTTTGCGATATGTCTTGCGGCATACGCAGCGCTTCTATCAACCTTGGAAGGGTCTTTGCCTGAAAATGCGCCGCCTCCGTGAGCGCCCCATCCGCCATACGTATCAACAATAATTTTTCTTCCGGTTAAACCGCTGTCTCCGTGCGGTCCGCCGATAACAAATTTCCCTGTTGGGTTAACATAGTATTTGGTTTTTTTATCGAGATATTTTGTCGGAATTACGTTGGGGATAACGTATTTCTTCATGTCAGCTTCAATTTTCTTTTGATTAACATTATCATCATGTTGGGTGGAAATTACAACCGCATCAACGCGTAAAGGTTTGCGTGTAACTTCATCATATTCAATCGTTACTTGAGATTTTGCATCGGGACGAAGATAAGGCATTAACTTCGGCTGCTTTTTGCGGATGTCCGCTAATCGTTTTACAAGTTTATGAGCATACTCTAAAGTTAGTGGCATATAATCGGCAGATTGATCGCACGCATAACCGAACATCATTCCTTGATCGCCGGCGCCTTGTTCTTTATGTAATCCTTTTCCTTCGTCAACGCCTTGCGCGATGTCGGGAGATTGTGAATGGATGGCATTTAAAACTCCGCATGAATCGTAAGAGAACATATACTCGCCTTTTGTATAGCCAATATTTTTTACCGTGTTGCGGACAACGGCTTGAATATCAACATAAGCGGTAGTAGTTACTTCACCGGCAACGACTACGAGTCCGGTTGTAACTAACGTTTCGCAGGCTACGCGGGCTTTGGGGTCTTGCACATAAATGGCGTCTAACACGCCGTCCGAAATGGCATCGCAAACTTTATCGGGATGTCCTTCGGAAACAGATTCTGAAGTGAAAAAGAATGACATAATAATTTATCCTTATTTATTTTCGTTTTTAGTTATTTAATAAAATTCTAATTCAGTTGAATCTCCGGTGTTCAATCTTTTAAAACTTCCGTTAATTAAAGAGTGTCTTCCTACAATAGAGTTTTCTAAGAGCGATTTACTTACTTCAGCTTGCGCGCCAACGATTGAATTTTTTATAATTGATTCACACACCTTTGCATTTTCGCCGATAGTTGTAAACGGTCCGATAACCGAATTTTCAATCACCGCTGTTTCAGCAATAAATACCGGCTGATTGATTATGACTGTTGGAATTGAAACATCGGTGCTTTTTTCTTTTAAAAGATATTGATTTGTTGAAAGAAGCGTTTCCGGTTTTCCGCAATCATACCATCCTTCGACCGAAAATGTTGTAAATTTTTCTCCGTCATCAATCATCATTTGTAATGCATCGGTTAGTTGAAGTTCGCCGTTGGTGCGGATGTTCTTTGCAACTAAAGTATTTAAACATTTCTTCAGGGCATTTGCATTGCTGATGTAATATAACCCGACAAGCGCAAGATGAGAAATCAAAGTTTTTGGTTTTTCAATGAGCCTTTCAATATAGCCGTTCGTCATCAGAGCAACGCCAAAGCGGCTTGGGTCTTCAACGTATTTTACGCCGAGCGAATTTTGTTTTGCGGTAAAAACATTTTTAAGGTCTACATCAAAAATGGTATCGCCGAGAATGATAAAAATTTCTTCTTCATCAAACGTAGGGATGGCGGTGTAAATTGCGTGTCCGAGTCCTTCAAGTTCTGTCTGTTCAACAAAGTCTGCTTGTAAGTCGGGATAATTTTCAGCGATATACTTTATAATCAGTTCGCCTAAATGCCCGTAAATAAAGGTTGCTTTGGTAATTCCTTCGGAGAGAAGTTTGTCAAGAATATGCCCCAGGATCGGTTTTCCTCCAACGTTCAGTAAAACTTTGGGAATCGTGTGCGTATGCGGTTTTAAGCGGCTGCCAAGTCCGGCAACCGGAATGATTGCTCTCAATAATACTCTTTAATTATTTATAAAATTTTTATGGCTAAATTTAGAGAAGTATCGAATGAATAACAAATGAACAATAGAGTAAATGTGCCGGGCAGCCGGTATTCAATAAATCATAACCTGGCAAAGCCAAAACCAAATAGTACTACCATCATTTGGATGATTGAATGGCTGCATGTCTGAATGGAAACCATTCATCCCTTCATTTTCATTCATCCATTCGGTTATATTTTTTTTTATTTAAGTCACCTTACGCAAAAATAGGATTTATTCTAAAATTCCGTAACGCAGACTTAAGTCTGCGCTACGATTTTGCTTTATTTTTAAAACAGATTAGCTGAAAGTGCGCAAGGTGTCTTATTTAATATTCTTGCAATTTTGCGCAGAATATTTTTGCTGACTATTTAAATAATATTTTGTCCTTTCGGAAAATTCCAATATTTTATCGGTGTGGATATAATTCAATCAACTGATCCACGTTTATTCATTTATTAAATTGAGGTTCTTATGAAAAAGTGTTTAACGATCTCCGGGTTCATGTTCGTTTTCTTTTTTGCTTTCCTTTTAACAGGAAATATATTGGGTCAAGGAAAAATTATTAAAACAAGCGAAGCAGATAAACTGTTTGGTCCGGTTCTTAAATCAGAAAAAATTAATGTGCAACATCTGAAAATGATTATGAAGAATACTCCGGAACGTGTAATGTTCGGTTTTAAAAACGGAAGAGTTCACATCCTTGATAAAGGAAGAAAAGCACAATTCCCTTCAGCAGCCGCAGTAGAGAACAGCGATGTCTTTCATGTTTTCAGCACAAGCATTGTTGCAGAACTCATTGGTCTTGAAAAAGGAACCGAAGTAACGATTGAAGAAAGAGCTAACAATATTTTGTCGATAACGACTTCATCAACAGGTGGAGATGCATACACACTAGAATTTTCAATTTCACCTTGCCCTCCATATTGCCAGTAATTGTCTAAATGAGTCTTTCTGCAAACATATTAACATATTTTTCAGTTTTCATTTGGTTGTTGCCTCCGGTTAGACAATATAAAAACTTTCTGTTCAAATACTTTTTGATTCTCGGAATTGCTGATCTTATTGGCCTGTTTTTTTTCAAGATACTACAAACTCCTTTTCCAGATCTTTATATAATTGTTTCATTTCTTTTATTTGTTGCATTACAAAAAAACGAATATTTAAAAAAAAAGAAAATAATCTTTATCTGCTTAGGTCTAATGATTATCCTTATAAGCTTTTTTAGAATAGAGAAAAATCCATATATTTTTTTAATTGCCTTTCTGCATTTAGTGATCATTTTCAGGATACTTTATCTCTTTGTTATGGTAGTTGCACAGAAACAGACAATAAACTTCTTCTATCTCGTCTTAGCATTTTATGAGTTTACGGTTCTGTTAAAATTCTTAAATTTTTTATTCCCCTTAAATGTTGAAGCTCAAGCATATTTTTATGTTACCACTATATTTGAATTAGTTGTAGGTATTTTCTATACAACGTTCAGAGAGGACAGCCGCAAACTTGTTTACCAGCTTAAATAACCCGGTTATCCTCTCGTTAATTTTAGTGGTAATTATTTTATCGCTTACGTACATTTTTTATAAGTACGTTATCCTCCCGATGAGGAAAAAGCATTTAGAAGAAGAAGAAAATATTCGACTTCAACATGCAAAGCTGATGGCAATGTTTGCCGAACTTGACCCTTCTCCCGTTTTTCGATTTGATCTAAGCGGTGGAATCATTCTGGCTAATAATGCCGGGAATAAACTTCTTACTTCCAAACCGATTTGGGGAGAAAAAATCTATGATCTCCTTCCGGCGTTGAAGGAGATGAATCTTGCAAAATGCATCAATGAAGGGGAACAAAGAGAGATTACCACTTCAGTTGGCAATGCAACGTACCAGTTTACCGTTTGTGGAGTCCCTCAATTCAAAATCGGACAAATTTACGGGAGAGATGTATCTGCGTTGAAAGCGGTTCAAGAAAAACTTGAATTAGCTTTGGTAAAATCTGAGGAATCTGAAAAACTCAAGTCTTATTTTCTCAGCCAGCTTTCGCATGAAATACGGACACCGATGGTAGGGTTATTGGGATTAGGCAGTATCTTGAAAGAAAGCCTGGACGATATTTTAACCGATGAACAAAAATCCTGGTTTGATCATTTAGAAATCGCTTCAAAAAGATTAAGCCGGACGATGGATCTCTTTATTAATATGGCTCAAGTACTAACCGGCGGATTAACGGTTTACCCCGTTGATATAAATCCTAAAAAAGAAATAGAAACAATTCTGAAGGAATATGAAACTGCTATAAAAGAAAAAAACATCTCTTGTTCGTATGAAGATTTGTCTAATGACGCTTTCTTAAAAACAGACCAATATAGTTTCAATTTGGTTATGCAAAATGTTATTGACAACGCAATTAGATTTACAAAAAAAGGATCAATCAAAGTTACCTCATATCTCGCCGACAATAGATTTTGTATTGATGTGGCTGATACCGGGATAGGAATTTCCGAAGAGTATTTGCAAAAAATATTCACTCCCTTTTCTCAGGAAGTTATGGGTTATAGCAGGCCGTACGAAGGAAACGGCTTGGGACTTGCACTGGCAAAGAATCTTTTATCGTTAAATAATGCTTTTATCAAAGTTAAAAGTGTAAAAGGAAAAGGGACAACTTTTTCTCTAATATTCAATCAATGGAGTGTGCACAATGAAAAGTTATGAAACCACTAGACCTAAAATTCTTATTGTTGAAGATGATCGTACCAGCCAGGAACTCTATAAACTTCTTTTCGAAAAAAATTATGACCTAAATATTTGCGACGGGGAAAAAGGGTTCTTTCCCTTTGTAGAAAGAACAAAAGCCGATCTTGTGTTAATGGATATTTCTTTAACCGGTGAAAAAAACGGTCTTGAATTAATTCGATACTTACGAAACAACAGTATCGAGCATAAGCATACGCCGATTGTTTGTTACTCCGCTCACGTCTTTAGCCAGGACAAAATGAACGCACTAAATGCCGGCGCCGACATTTTTTTAGCGAAGCCGGTGAGAAAAGAAATTCTGGTTGAGACAATAGAAAAAGCTTTACACGATGCAGAAAACATTCACGAACGCAATTAAAACAAACTAACCGAACGAATAGCTTCGTTTAAAATTGAAATAGGTAATGGATCGTAAATCCGTTCGATTGATTGAGAGTTGGAAAAAGTTCCGAATGTCTATCGTTCGTTTTGTGTAAATAGGGAATAAGATATCCGACCGCACTTCCGGCAACAGCACCGGCTAAAATATCAGTCGGGAAATGTGCGCCGGAAGCATACCGAAGATAACCCGTGATGGATGCGGTTAAAAGCGAGCCCGCCCAAACATAATTTTTATATTTTGAATCCGGGAAGTATCCATCGTAAACCGTTGAAAGAAAAACTGCTGAGGCAAACGCAACGGTTGTGTGCCCGGAGAAAAATGATTTCCTCGCTTCAACATCAAGTTTGTCCTGGAGCGGCGTTTGTTCGTTATAGATAAACGGGCGGACTCTTTCGGTCGCTCTTTTTGCAATTGAAGGAAGAAAGACCGCGAAGAGCATTGTTTCAAAATACATCGCGCTAATCGTTTGGAAATCTTTTCTGACATTGTTATCAAGAAAAAGTGAAAGCGGCGAAAGCATCATCAGCACAACTCCGGCATCACTCCCGGTCATTAGGTTTTTTGACCAATGGTAGGTTGCGCTTCTATCGAATGCATTGATGTTATTCCGGGAAAGCGCCTCTATCTCTTGAACGGAAAGCGGATTTATTTTTTGCTCAAGCGAATAACCAAGGATGGAAACTGCCGCACCGCTTCCTAAAATAATTCCGTCTTTCTTCCACGAAAGTCTGTACGGCGATTGTGCCGGCGTTGCAGTTGATAATACCAAAACACAAACGAGAAGTGAGCAAAATATTTTCACGTGAATTCTTTCTAAATTGAAGTTAAATAATTTTATTAATCGAAAATTATAAAATCAAAACCGTCTGAATCTTTTTATTCAGAATGAACATCAAACAAAGCAAACCAAATATAATTCAGAAAAAAACATGAAAAAATTCTTTTTAACTTATTGGAAATATGGAGCTGTTCCTCTCGGCGCAGTTTTAGGTTACGCTTATTACTTTTTCGTCGGATGCCAGAGTGGAACTTGTCCTCTTCAAAGCAATCCTTATTTCAGCACGCTCTACGGCGCAATGCTTGGCGGGATTTTTATTTTTCCTTCAAAGAAAAAGAAACCAAAAAGCGAACAAAATCAAAATCAAAATGAAAATAACTAAAGAAATTTTTATTGAAGATTTAGTCCGTGAACTTCCCGATGCTGTTGAGTATTTGATGAAGCATGGAATCCGCTGTTTGCAATGCGGCGAACCGGTTTGGGGAACGCTTGAAACAGCCGCAAAAGAAAAAGGATTTACACCGGAACAAATTGATATTTTTGTAAATGAACTCAACGCTTTACAGAAAGAATAGATTTTACGTTCAAAACTTTTTGTCTATAATCTCAACTACTTTATTTGCTTGATGCCCTGCGGCAATCATCACCCGCGGAGCCATAACGCCTTCAGCTAAGAAATCTGTTTTATTATCTCCACATACAAAAATATTTTTAGAAAGCATTTTTGTTTTGATTGTGTTTGCCGTTCCGCACCCGGCTAAACCGGAAGCTAAAACTAAACATTTAGCTTTAAATAATTTTCCGGAAAATGTTTTCAGCAACATTGCTTTTTCAGAAACTTGATCGAATGCTTCCACCACAATATGCGCTTCTTTGAAAATGATTTTGATATTTATTCCGTTCAATTTTTCATAATGCTTTTCTATTTGTAGAAACGGATTTATCATTTTCAATTTTTCTTCCAGCGCATCAACTTTACGCTTGCCGATATCATCTATAAAATATTGCTGGCGGTTGAGATTCGTCGGTTCAACAACATCAAAATCAACAAGAATTAATTTTCCAATTCCGATGCGGGCAAGCGCTATTGCAGCGTTACTGCCGAGTCCACCGCACCCTGCAATTCCAATTACCGCTTTTTCTAATTTACCTTTTAGCTGTGGAGCGTTACGAAATGTGAGTTCGGCGTAAGTGATTTTCTTCATTTTACCCGCCGCCGGTTGGCAGAAATAATTGTACTCTGTCGTTTTCTTGTAAAATAGCGTTGCGTGATTTTTCTTCATTATTTATAAAAACCGAAATGAATTTTTGGTGTTCTTTCAGAATTTTCAACTCTGTTAAAAGTTCTGCAACAGTACAACCGGTTGCAATGTCAAGAAAACTTTTATTCTTAATACCTTCGATATGCAAAAGTCCGAGATATTCAAAAAATATTTTCATATCAATTTCACTTATTCGATTTCAGAATAATTTAAACGAAAATGTTTCGCGTCTTTCTGATAAATGATTGATTGAATTTCCGCCAGGATTCCAATGGCAATTTCATTTGGAGTTTCGCCGCCAATATCAAGCCCCACCGGTGAATAGAGATTCTCCAATGAAACATTTTCTTTAAGTGTTTCTTTCAATTTAAAGATTGATTCTCTCACTTTTTTCTTCGACCCGATCATCCCGATGTATTTCATTCCCGGATAAAATTTGTAAAGATATTTCAAGACATTCAGGTCATGCGCATGAAAATGCGTAACCAAAAGAGCGAACGCATTTTCATCTAATTGAAGAGAAGTATTTTCTGCCGATTCAAGTTTTGAAAAATCGAAATAGATTTTTTTATCGCACAGCGTTTCGTTCATCTCTTCTAACATTTCTTCCCGGTTATCAATAAAGACAACATAAAAATTTAATTGCTTAGCCAGTTTTGCAACTGCCTGCCCCACGTGTCCAGCGCCAAAAATGTACATGACCCTTTCGTACCGAAAAACCTCATAAAAGACTTTCATTTCGCCGCCGCAAAGCGCATCCATCTGAACAACATCTTTACTTTTTACTTTTATTTTTTCCTGATCATTTTTTTCTTTCGTCATCAAAATGGTTTCGGAAAGATTTTGAACATTTTCTTCGATAAGTTTTTTTGCTTTTTTGATGATATAATATTCTGCTCCACCGCCGCCAACTGTCCCTGCGATTCTTCCTTCTTCACCGACAAGCATTTTAAATCCTGTTCTTCCGGGCGTACTTCCTTTTACTTCTGTTATCGTAATTAAAACAGACGGTTTGTTTTCTTTTACCCGCTCTTGCAGAGTTTGAAATATTTCGATCATAAAAGTCCAACTTCATTATTAAATTCTTCAATTAACGAATCAATTTTCCCGGTTAATGTACGTGTGCTGTTCCAGTATTCTTCGTCATTCCATTGAGCGTTCAATTCACCTAATTCGCGCTGCTGCTGTTCGATCCATGTAAAGTATTTTAAATTGTGGATGCGCTTTTTGTCTTGATAATTCAGCTCAAGCATGTTGTCGGTTCTTTGTCCTTGGAGCGATTTGTGAAATGATTTCGCCGCATCAAGTTCAGAATATTTTCCATATTTATCATTCATTTCTTCAAGACGTGAACCGTAGAGTTCCATCGAATCGGTTAAAATTGTAAAGATAACATCATGCTCATGAAGCTCGTAATATTTCGCAAGTTTTACAGCAGAAAGCATATTTGCAATTCCAGAAATTCCCGCAGCGGAAAGTTTCGCAACGGTTTGTTCATCAACACCTTCTTTTAAAAGATATTTTTTCCCTTCTTCATCATTAAACAAACGGGAAAGTTCCATGCAGTCTTCGTCATCAATTGCAAAAACAAAATCAGTATTCTTTACGTTGTGTATCCAGGGAACGTGTTTGTCGCCAATACCTTCAATGCGGTGTCCGCCGAATCCATTTTGTAAAAGCGTCGGACATTGCAGAGCTTCACTCGCGCCGATTTTGCATGAAGGATATTTTTCTTTTAAATAATCCCCGGCAGCTATGGTTCCACCCGAACCGGTCGCGGAAACATATCCGGCTAATCTTAATTTTCCGCCCAATGATTTTTTCATTTCTTCAAAAACTTCTTCAACTGCACTGGCGGTAACTTCATAATGCCAGAGGTAATTTCCAAATTCTTCAAATTGATTAAAGATCAAAATATCTTTTCTTGTTCTCTTTAATTCCCAGCATTTATCAAAAATTTCTTTCACATTACTTTCGCAGCCGGGAGTTGCAATAACTTCACCGGCAAGATTTTTTAACCAATCAAATCTCTCTTTGCTCATCTCTTCAGGAAGTATTGCGATAGATTCGCAGCCAAGCAAAGCAGAATTGAAAGCACCGCCACGGCAGAAATTCCCGGTTGAGGGCCAAACAGCTTTCTGCCATGTGGAATCAAAATTTCCCGTTACAAGCGCCGGAGCTAAACAGCCAAACGTTGCGCCAACCTTGTGCGCGCCGGTTGGGAAATATTTCCCGGAGATTCCAATAATTTTTGCTTTCACTCCCGTTAACGATGAAGGAAATTCAATATAATTAACACCGCCGAAACCGCCGCCGAATTCTTTTGGTTCATTCTTCCATGTTATTCTAAAAAGATTGAGAGGATTAACATCCCACAAACCAACTTGCTTAAGTTGTTCTTTAATTTTTGCAGGAGTTTTTTCGGGGTGCTTCATCTGTTCGAAAGTCGGAATCACAATTCTTTTTTCTTTGCAGCGTTGAATATTGTTTTTACGGGCTTTGTCGTTTCTTTTCAAATTGATCATTAGTGTTCCTTAATTCATTTTTTATAAAATATTTTTTTTGCAATCAATAAATCGGCTTCGGTATCAATATCGAAACCAATTCCTAAATCTTCACTCAAAACAGAATTCCCCGAAAAATTTTTCAACACATCACGGAGAGTTGCATTATCATTTTCTTTTTTAACAGCCGATTTGACTTTTTTATTTATCAAAATCGGGTGACCTTTTTTTTTCTTCCCGTTTTCAAGAAGTACTGCCGGTTGAATGAAATCATATTTTTTATCTGCCTCAAATTTCGTTTTCAGCAAGCTATATGTTTCAATCGAAATGAAAGGCATATCTGCCAGAGCGATAAATACATTTTCGTACTGTGCGGTTTCCGTTCCGGCTTTAATTGATGAGAACATTCCGGCTTGATATTGCTGATTGCAAATCACTTTGATGTTCTTTGTATCAACAAATTTATTTTTTTTAATCAACTCAACTAATCTGACAAAGTTACAGCCGCCAACAACAACAACTTCATCACAAACGGAAACCAATTTTTGTAATGAATGAAAAAGCAACGGAACATTTTGAATTTCGATTTCAATTTTCCACGTATTCATCCGGGATGAATTTCCGGCAGCTAAAAGAATTCCCGAATAGTGGTTGCCGCTCATTTTAGTTGTTCAATTTTAATTCTTCAAAAATAATTTCTAAATCCGGAGGAAAAGTTTTTGGAAAATTAACTTTTTTAATTGCCGAATCAATGTCTTTCAATCCGTTCCCGGTTAGAAGACAAACAACTGTTGCATCCTTTGAAATTGTTTCTTTCATCTTCAGCAAACCAGCAAATGATGCCGCTGATGAAGGCTCACAAAATATCCCGGTTTTTTGTGAAAGCAATTTTTGCGCAGAAAGAATTTCATCATCAGAAACCAAAACAACATCGCCGTTAACTGTTTTTAAATCTGCTACAGCGCAATATCCGTTCCGCGCAACGTTCACAGAAATAGAATCTGCAACTGTGTTTGCTTTGTACTGCAAATTCCACTTGTCAAAATGAAAAGCGTCAAAAAGAAACCGGCTTCCTTCCGCTTGCACGGCAATAATCTTCGGAAGTTTTTTCACCAGACCAAGAAATTGCAGATCGAGAAATCCTTTTATTGCGCCGCTTAGCACAACGCCATCTCCGGCAGGAAGGAAAATGTAGTCAATGTTTTTTATCTGCGAAACCAATTCAAACACAGAAGTTTTTTTCCCTTCAATCGTCATCGGATTATAAGCGGTATTTCTATTTAAGAATCCTGTCTTTTCAGAAAATTTTAGCGAAAGATCAAACGCTTTGTCGTAATCGCCTTGAATGGGAATAAGTGTTGCGCCATATTGCAAACATTGAACGAGCTTTGCTTTCGGCGCTGTTGAAGGCATAAAAATAAATGCTTTTTGTCCGGCGGATGCAGCAATTCCAGCCATTGATGAAGCGGCATTTCCCGTTGATGCGAGAACAATTTCTTGTAAACCGAATTTATTTGCAAACGCGGAAACGAGAAACGAGGCTCTATCTTTATATGAACCGGTCGGATTTGCGCCGTCATATTTCAGATAAATATTTTCAAAACCAAGTTCGTTTTTAAAATTCTTTGCGTGGACAAGAGGTGTGTTGCCAACAGGAAGCGGTGGAAAAAATTCTTTTTCAACAGGAAAATAATCGTGAATGTCGAAAACATCGTTTTCTTCTTTTGAATTTCGTAAAGCTTCGGGAAGTTGAACTTTGAGAATTCCTTTTAATGGTCTCCCTTCAAGATTTTCTTCACGGCATTGTGGACACAGCATTAAATCTTTTGAGATAGCATAAGTTCGTCCACAATTAGTACATATATAATTGTACTTAAAAGAATTTTTCATAGATGATTCTTCTCACCCCTTTGGTTTATCTTCTTTTTCTCTTTCGTTATTCCGGGTGGTAAAAAACTCTCTTCAGTAACCACCGATTTACCTGTTTTCTCCTCAAGTTGAAGCCTGGCACTTTTAGCAATCATTCCGCCTTTTTCACCGGCAATTTTATTTTCATTTAATCCGGTGGCGTCCATTGTTTCTGCAATCTGACGGGTAGAGAGTTCGGCAAGAGCTGTAAAGATTAGTTCGGCTTCGCTCATGTGATCTCTTAGATTTTGCGTTTTTATTTTTTTTAAGTCTTTGTGTTCTTTTATTGTTAAGCCTGCCCATTCTTGATGGATAATGTTTGTTAAGATCGCAAATTCCACTCCTTCTTTTATTTCGTGCTCTTTCCAGTAATCGGTTAACTTATTTCTTGTCTCTTGCCCCAACATCCTTTGCTGAATCCATTTTTGGCTTCTTCCATGTTTTTGCCAGTTTTCTCTTGCGCGGTTTAGCGATATTTCAGGATCAGCAATTTCTTTCATCCTTTCGTAACCGACTTTTGCAAGCCATAATTTAATTGGTTCAGCTTTTGGTGAAGGAACAGATTGAACTAACCGTAAAAGCGTTTCGGGATCAGCAACATCGGTAAGATATTTTTTCCCATCTGAAGCGGTTAATTTCAGTCGGTTACATTTTGTAACCACCTCGCTTCCTTCCTTGGCGAGCCTATTTTTAAGTACTTTCCAGTAGTTTCTTGCCTTTTGGAAATCTTGTTGGTCAGTCAATGCCTGAATGATATCCACAACCGAAAAATACCATAGCTCTTTATCGTTGTCATAGTGGCGGCGTATTTTGAATTTGTCAAATATTGCGAGACTCGTTTCCATGTTACCTCTATCTTAAAATACTTTGAACGTTTTGTACTCATACCACAATATAGAAGAACAGATCAATTATGATTTTAACGGATCATAAAAAATCAGCGTCCCATTGTGTTTACATGGTTAGCGCCATAATCGCTTTTGCCGTGTTTTTTGCAACTAAAATTATAATGAATTTGATTAAATATAACATCCATAAGTTATAAATTAAAGTAATAGTCCCTGATCTTATTAGAAATGAGTTTTCTTCTTTCAATTAAAAACTGTTCATAAGAATTGACATCCATTGTATAGATTGATTCTGATATGCAATTCTGAGCAAGATTATTTTTAAGTTCTTCTTTTGAATCAATTGAACCGTATTTAAGCTTACCATTTTCACACTGTTTCAGCAAATCCATAAAATAATCTTTCGGGGCTTTGCTTCCGACCTTGATATTTATTTCTGATTGCATATAAACATAATTGGCAATTTGATTGTATTCTGATCTTTTTAAACCATTATGCTTAAGGTATTCTTTAGGGAAAACATGATGAATATCACCCCTGTGAGTTATAAGATCAGAAACAGAAATATCGCGAGATAGAAATCCTTTATCATTTGCTCTGACTTGTGAAGCAAGATAAACATTAAAAAATGGACTGCTGGAAACGGAAGTATCGAGTGATTGCACTAAAGAAAAATCCCAAAAAGCATCCGAGAGTTCTGCTGATTCAACATTCTGCAAAAATTCTTGAAATGGCTTTGACGAGATATTTTTAATGTCAAAATCAAAAACAGATTCTGGTGAGCCTGAATAACGTCCAGTCAACGCTGACATTACAAACCATTTGCGGACATACCGTTCAATTTCAGCTTGGTTATAATTTAGTTGTCTAAGTTTCAAATAAACGATATAAGCAAAATTGAGAGCATTCTGAGAACGAATAAGTGAAGAAGAAACAAAGCCGGCAGAACGAATAATCATAACAAACTTTTTGAAATTCGACTCGTTAATAAAATTTAGTATTCCATTTTCAAGACGTTCAAAAGATTGTTTTGCAATGGATTCTTCAAATGTTCTTGTTTCAAAATTTCTACCGGAGAGAAGGCTAACTAAATCAGAAAGCCGACCACGGTTGAATTCGGATGTGAAAGCTACACGTAAAAGATCAGTATAGGCGGGGTCATAAATATCATCATTCTCGTTTCTAAGCCAGGACATTTTTTTGAAATATTCGCTGGCAGCAAATTCTGTATCAATTTCGGAAATGACGTTGTAAAATTCCGGTGCAATTGCAAGGTGGCAAAAATAATCAATACATTTACGAATGATTGAGCCGTTGTATAATTCATTTGAGGCAATCTTAGACATAGCAAAATCTGCTTGACTAAGCACCACCCCTTGTGAATTAATGCGAATAAATATTTCAGTAACAACTTCAATATCAAGATCGGAATCAAGCTCAATAAGACCGATTTGTTTTGTGATTAATTTTTTTAACAAATCAAAACGATTAAAGATTAACTCTTGAGATACTTCCGGATTCTTTGAGCAATAATCATTAACGAGCGTGAAGAGATTTGTCTCCGCTTGAAATAAAACTGCAATGTCAGGAAACCAATGAGAATCTTTTGCAATTGCGGTATTAAAGACTTCGAAGCGTTCTTCAAGAGGATGAAAGGAAATGGTTATCCTGGTTCTTTTGTAATCTTTGTTAATAATCTTTTGCCCAAGAATTGCGGCGGTTAAAGCTGTAACTCTTTGTTGTCCGTCAATAAGAATTTTTTTACCTTCGGCATTATGCCCATCTTTTAAACGTACGTTTGGATTCTTCCAAGAAATTAGATAACCGATAGGATAACCTTGATACAGAGAGTCCATGAGGTCGCGAACCTTAGATGAATCCCAAACAAAAGGACGCTGAATTTCAGGAATTGCAATTTCTCCGGATTTAACAAAGGCAAGTATTGTTTCAATTAAGTATTGATTGACTGAGTATTTTTGCGTCTTCATTAAACGAATTCTTTAAATTATTTTTATTTGTTTTTGTGGCATTCATCTGTTAGCAATCTAATGGGTAAACAATTCCGCCTACGCCATGAAGCTTGTCTTCACGGCATGCGGGCCAAAGCATTAAATCTTTTGTAATTTCATACTGTGTTCCACAAAGGGAACAAACATAAACGAACTTATTTTTCATAAAATAAACTAAGCAGCCAATTCTAATCCAATACCTTCAAGCACAACTTGTTTAAAGGTATCATTTCCACCCAGTCTTTTTTTAGTATCAAGTATTTCAATTCCTGCAACAACACCTTCGCTATCATAATCAACGGCAATCCCTTCTGCAATATGCTTGGTAGTTACTGTTGTTTCCTTAAAAGTAATACTCAATGCGTCAATTTCTTTATCATAACTTATTTTCATAAAAGCTCCTTAAAAAAAGTATGTGTACACTGTAATTACAACGATCTCATTTTCTTCTTTAACAAAGATTGGTCTAACCTGTTTTGTTGAGTAATGTACTCCATTCCACATTTTCTCAAAAGTAAAATTCTTTCGGCAATCATATCTTCCTTGATCGGTTAAATGCCACTCACAATTTCTGATAGCGGATTCAACTTCAGCAAATGAAAAACCTCGTTTAATCAAGTAACTCTGTGCATGCAAACTTAACCGGATAGGTTTCATATATCAATACTATTTTTGATGCTAAACGCTATCACATGGTTAGCGCCATTATTGCTTTTGCCGTATGCAAGCGGTTTTCTGCTTCATCAAAAACGATAGAGATGTCCGGGTTGTCTAAAATTTCATCCGTTACTTCGTTGCCGCGGTCTGCGGGTAAAGCGTGCATCAGTTTCACATGTTTGTCGGCAAGCTTTATTCTCTTGTCGTTGCAAATCCACGATTTATATTTTTCGAGATTTCCCTTCATTTCTTTTTTACATTCGGTTTCATTCTGTAAATAATGATCAACATCATAAAAACCGAAACCGCCCCAATTTTTTGGAATGACGATATGAGCGCCTTCAAACGCTTCATCCATACTGTTTGTAAATTTAAGAGAACCGCCGCCTGCTTCAGCATTCTTATATGCTTTGTCAACAATATTTTTGCTTAGTGGAAATTCTTTCGGATGTGCGACGGTAACATCAATTCCGTAGCGTGGGAAAAGAAGAATTTGCGTTTGCGGAACAGAAAGCGGTTTGCTGTGCGTGTCTGCGTAAGCCCACGATATCGTAACTTTTAATCCTTTCGGTTCTTTACCGAAGTGTTCAAAGATAGTCATCAAATCAGCCAAGCCTTGGAACGGATGATAAACATCATCTTGCAACGACATCACCGGAACGGTTGCGTTGGCAGCAAGTTCATTAAGATATTTTTTGCCGACGCCGTAAAAACAATTTCTACAGGCGATGCCGTGTCCCATACGGGAAAGAATGATCGCTGTATCTCGTGCAACTTCACCGTGAGTGATCTGCATTTTATCCGGCGTTAAATCGTGCGCGTGTCCGCCGAGCTGCGTCATACCGGCTTCCATTGAGTTTCTTGTGCGTGTTGACTGCTCAAAGAAAATAGCGAATAATGTTTTATCCTGCAATAAGCGGTGAGGTTCGCCCATCGCAAATTTTCTTTTTAAATCGAATGCCACTTCAAACGCTGTGTCAAGTTCTTGCTTTGACCAGTCATCATCTGAAAGGAAATGTTTTTTTGAAAGATCTGAAACCATTCGTGTTCTCCATTTTTAATTAGATAATATTATAAAACATTTGGAATTTCTTTGGGAAAATATTTTTTGATAATAGATTTATTCTGTCCCTCATACCCACAAACCCCAGAACGAGGTGAATTTACCCGTTCAGCAATATATTCTTCTCCTTCGTCTATAAAACACTGATGTGTCTTTGCACAACTTTCACATACTTGTTCACCGCAACTGGTACAATCATAAACCGACAATATTTTTTCACATGAAGAACATAGAATTTCAGGTTTCTTGTTTATTGCCAAAACACGAATTGGTTTTTCATCAGATGAATCTATTTGAGCTAACATTTTAATCTTTAAATCTGTAGTTGAACCGAAATCATATTCATAGTCTAAGCTGAGACCTTGCTGATAAACATCATACAATTTTTTATTCATAGCAATTTCATTTCTCTTAATCGAAAACGCACTTAAATGTCCACAACACTCAAGCCAAATATCCCGTAAAAATGTATCCACTTTTTTTAATGTTAAAACCGATGAAACTTCAACGAGTATCCAATAAGCTCGTCCATAAGTTGCTTCCACTAAAAGTGAGAAGTATTTATAGTTTTTTTCGTTGTTGAATTGCGAATCAAACACGATTTTTGCTTTACATTTTTCTATATGCTTTCCCACCGTTCTTTTTGTTACTACTTCATTGCAATAACAACAAATGCCTTCATACGACTCTTGGCTCATATAAACCACCTTTGATTAATTTATTTTTAAAATATTTCACAAAACAAAGCATAGAAAGCGCTGGCTTTCATCAAATGTTCAACCGGGACTTTCTCATTCGGCGCGTGTGCCATTACTTCGTTACCGGGACCAAAGCCGATAACCGGTATTCCATACATTCCATTAATTGAGATTCCGTTAGTTGAAAAAGTCCATTTGTCAACAACAGGTTTTTCGTTGAACAATTCCGTAAATACTTTTATCCCGGTTTGAACAGCCGGATGATTTTCTTCAAGTTTCCACGTAGGATAATATTTCTCCATGCCGTACTTCAAGCCGGTGAAAGCTGTCTCATCGTAATAAAGTACTTCAACTTTTGCATTCATATCTTTTACAATTTCTTCAACTTCTTTTACGGCAAGTTCTTTGTTTTCGCCCCAGGTTAATCTTCTATCAAGATGAATTTTTGCGAAATCTGCAACTGCGCAAAGTGAAGGACTTGAAGAAATAAATTCGGAAATTGTAACCGACCCTTTACCGAGAAATTCATCATACGCTAATCGTTCATTTAATTTTTCAATTTCCAACGCAGCGTGCGAAGCCATATAGATTGCGTTCTTTCCGCGTTCCGGCGCAGAGCCGTGTGCAGAAAGTCCGAAGAAAGAAATTTCTATTTCCATTCTTCCGCGGTGACCGCGATAAATATTCATGTTAGTTGGTTCGGTAACGATAACGCAATCGGGTCTAACATTTTCTTTTTCAATAAGATATTTCCAGCAGAGACCATCGCAGTCTTCTTCCATGACCGTTCCGGTAACGAGCAATGTTATGTCATTTGTTAGACCAAGCTCTTTCAAAATTCTTCCGGCAGTAATTGCGGCAATCGGACCTCCTTTTTGATCAACACTGCCTCGCCCGTGAACGTAACCGTCCTTAATTTCTCCGCCGAGCGGATCGAAATTCCAGTTTTGTAAGTTACCCAGATCAACAGTATCAATATGCCCGTCAATTGCAATAATTTTTTTCCCGTTACCAATTCTTCCGATAATATTTCCGAGTCCGTCAATTTTCACTTCATCGAAACCGGCTTCTTCCATCATCCGTTTTAGTTCGAAGATGACCTCTTTTTCTTTTGTACTGAGGGATTTTATCCGAACAAGTTTAGAGAGATTTTCTGAAGTATATTGTTCATATTTTTTTGCAAGATCAAATATTTGTTTGGCAAGTTCCATTCTGTTTCCCGTTTTTAATTGTGATTTTCGGTGCGGTTTGTAACCGCAGGGATGAAGGATTATATGATGTTTCTGCTTTCACTAAAAAGTAATTTGTAATAATTGCAGAACAAACTTACAAATTCTCTAAGAAATTTTATAGAGATTGTTATGAATATTCTCATTAATTTTGAAAAGAAAAATCTGATAGACAAAAAAAATTATAATTCTTATTGGTTTAAATTTCTAAAGGAAAGATAAGTATGTCCGACCAAATGACTCCCATTCCTTTCACACAACTCTTTGAATGGATGCTCTCCGAATTTAATTATGAAAAAACCATTTTCGGTATTCCTCAATCAAATTTCTTTTATAAAAAAAACACTGGGCAAGTAAAAGTTTTTAATGAAGAGTTGGAAATGCCTCTCGGTCCCGCCGCTGGTCCGCACACGCAGCTAACACAAAATATTGTTGCTTCTTATTTAACCGGCGGGAGATTCTTCGAATTAAAAACTGTGCAAATTCTTGATGAACTGAAAGTTGATAAACCCTGCATTGATGCGCAGGACGAAGGCTATAATGTTGAGTGGTCGCAGGAGTTAAAGTTAGAGCAATCGTACGATGAATATTTGAAAGCGTGGATATTGCTTCATCTGGTAAAAGAATTATTTGGCTTTTCAAAAAACAAGGCGCGAGGATTTGTTTTCAATATGAGCGTCGGTTATAATCTTGAAGGAATTAAAACCGAACGTATGAACAAATTCATTGAGGATTTGAGAAACTCAGCGCACAATGAAAAGTTTACCACATACAAGAATGAATTGATCGGGAAGTTAAAGGATGAAAAAGTTCGTCAGTTAATAAGACAATCAATTAATCCCGGAATTAATATTGAAAAACTTAGTACTTCACTCCAAAATATTTCACCGAACATTTCTGATTCGGTAACGCTTTCCACAATGCACGGCTGTCCCCCGGAAGAAATTGAAGCCATCGCAAAATATCTTCTTAAAGAAAAAAATCTTCACACGTATGTGAAATTAAATCCAACTCTGCTTGGGTATGAAAAAGTAACTTCAATACTCCATCAATTGGGATTTCACGACATAGAATTAGATCAAATTTCTTTTGAACATGATATAAATTTTGCGAATGCAGTTCCAATGTTAAAACGATTACAAACTTTTGCCAAAGAACATAAGAGAGAATTTGGCGTTAAACTTTCCAACACACTCGGCGTTAAGAACAGAAAAAAAAATCTTGCCGGTGATGAGATGTATATGTCGGGGCGTTCTTTATTCCCCCTTACGATTAATGCCGCTCATCTGCTTGCACAAGAATTTAATGGTGAATTGAATATGTCGTTTTCCGGCGGCGCAACGATCAACAATGTTCAAGAAATTCTTAACACGGGAATTTATCCTGTAACGTTTGTAACTGATTTATTAAAGCCGGGAGGATTCGGACGCTTATTTCAAATGGCGGAAAAAGTTAAACAGAATAATTCTTCCGGCAAAAAGATTGATGTTCAGAAAATTAAAACTCTGGCTGATGATTCTTTGATAAATGAGATTTATAAAAAAGATAAACGGGAAATCAGCACAGTAAAAATTCCAACAAAATTAGAGTTGTTTGACTGCTATGTTGCGCCGTGCGAAGAAGCATGCCCGATTCATCAAGACGTTGCCGCATACATTCGTCTTGTGGAAGAAGGCAGATATGATGAAGCGTATGAAGTGATTGTTTCAAAAAATCCGCTGCCGTTTATTACCGGTTACATTTGCGATCATCAATGCCAGGCAAAATGTACGCGGTGGGATTATGACGACCCGGTGAAGATTAGAGAAATGAAAAAAATTGCCGCACAATTCGGCTATAAAAATTATTTTGATAAAATCACTTTGACAAAAAAAGTAAGTGATGCGAAAGCCGCTGTTATCGGCGCTGGTCCTGCAGGTTTATCATGCGGATATTTTCTCGCCAAAGCGGGATTTGATGTAACCATTTTTGAGAAGACTCCACGCGCCGGCGGAACAGTTCAACACGTTATTCCTGATTTCAGAATTCCTCAAGAAGCAATTGACGCTGATATTGAGTTCATTAAAAAACATGGAGTAAAATTTCAATTTGGAACGGAAGAAAACTTTTCAATTGAGAAATTTAAAACCGAAGGATTCAAATATATTTTCATCGGCATCGGTGCAACGAAATCCTACCCGGTACGTTTGGAAGGAGAACAGCAGGCGGTTCTCAATGCAATAGATTTATTACAACGTTTTAACAAGAAAGAAAAATTGCTTCTTGGGAAAAACGTTGCAGTCATTGGCGGCGGCGATACGGCAATGGATGCTGCGCGCGCATCGAAACGAACTGTCGGCGTTGAAAAAGTTTTTATCGTCTATCGCCGGACGAAAGCTTTTATGCCGGCGGAAAAAGAAGAAATTGAAGCGGCAATGCGTGAAGGAATTATTTTTAAAGAACTGCTGCTGCCGGTTGCTTATCATAACGGTCACCTCAAATGTCAGAAAATGAAATTGGATGAACTTGGAAATGACGGAAGAAGAAATGTTTTACCCATCGAAAATGCTTTTGAAGAATTGGAAATAGACACGATTGTTTCCGCTATCGGCGAAGGAATTGATTATGATCTGCTTTCGCAAAATCAAATTGCGTTTGACGAGAAAAGAAATATTCTTGTTGACAAAACTTCAAATGAAACGCTGCTCGAAAATGTTTTTGTCGGCGGCGATGCCTACCGCGGACCATCAACAATAATAAAATCAATTGCAGACGGGAAGAAAGCCGCCGAAGCAATTATAAAAAAAGAAACACAATCGCTTTCACCTAAAACAAATTTTTCTAAACTCTTTGAGCAGCCTATTCTTTTTGCAGATGTTAATCAAAAGAAAGGAACTATTGCGGACGTAAATGAAATTCCTCAGCACGAAGCGAGCCGCTGCTTAAGCTGTAGTTTTATTTGTAACAAATGTGTGGATGTCTGTCCGAACCGCGCTAATGTTACTATCAAAATTGCTGGATTCAAAGACGCTTATCAAATTTTACATATTGACGGAATGTGTAACGACTGCGGAAACTGCGAAACCTTCTGCCCGCATATCGGCGCGCCGTATAAGGATAAAATGACTTTGTTCTGGAGCGAAAATGAAATGCGTGAAAGTAAAAACGATGGATTTTATTTATCAAAGAGAAATGGAACATCCTCGTTCCTCTTCAAAAAAGAAAATGAAATTTCAGAACTTGAAATTAACCCCGAAGACAATAGCGTAATAAATATTGTTGGAAACGTTAATGAATTCGAAGTAAAAATTATTTCAGAGACCTATAAAAATTATCGTTACTTATTCTTATAAACAAAGGCGGCAAAATGATTATCCTAAAAAACGCAACGGTAGTTCAATTCTATCCGGCACAAGTTACAAGGGGAGTAGATGTTGTAATTGACAATGAATTTATCAAAGCAGTTGGAAAAAATATTGCGGAGAAATATAAAGCGGATAAAATTATTGACGCTTCAAATAAAATTGTTGCACCGGGAATTGTCTGCGCACATAATCATTTTTATTCTGCGCTTGCAAGAGGAATTCTCGCCGACATTAAACCTTCCCAGGATTTTATCAACATTCTAAAAAATTTGTGGTGGCGATTAGACCGCGCACTCGATGAAGAATCGCTTTATTACAGCGGACTCATCGGAGCTTTAGAAGCGGTTAAATGCGGAACAACTTCCGTTCTTGATCATCAGGCTTCACCTTCTTTTATTAAAGGTTCTCTTTCTGTTCTTCAAAAAAGTTTTGAGCAAGTTGGGCTACGAGGAATTCTTGCATACGAAATTACCGATAGAAACGGTGCAAAAGGAATGCACGATGGAATTGAAGAGTCGGCTATGTTTATTCAGAAAATTCAAAAGGAAAAAACAAAAAGTAAATTGCACCTGATTGAATCTGCAATCGGCGGTCATGCGCCGTTCACTTTAAATGATACCGCGCTTCAATTAATGTCTGAATTGGCTGCTTCAACAAAGAGCGGTATCCACTTGCACGTTGCCGAAGATGAATACGATTCTTCTTTTTCTCATCACAACTACAGTAAAGATATTCTTGAACGGCTTGAAGAATATAATTTGCTAAACGAAAAATCAATTCTTGTTCACGGTGTCCATCTTACAAATAATGATTTGGAAATTCTCAATCTGCACGATGCATTCCTCATTCACAATCCGCGTTCAAATATGAATAACAGCGTTGGGTATATGAACAAACTGCATCAAGTAAAGAATCTTGGCATCGGAACCGATGGTATCGGTGCGAACATGTTTGAAGAAACAAAGTTCGCTTACTTTAAGAATCAGGAAGTGAGAGGGAAAATGGGAATGGATGAATGGATGCATGTTTTACAGAATGGAAATGTTTTGCTTGAAAGATATTTCGATAACAAATTTGGAAATATTAAAGAAGGTTTTGCCGCTGATGTTGTTATCCTTGATTATCAAGCCCCAACCCCCCTGCAAAGTGAAAATCTTGCGGGACATTTTCTCTTCGGTTTTTCTTCACGTGATGTTGAATCGGTTATCATCAACGGAAGAATCGTTTATGAAGAAAGAGCGTTTGCATTTGACACTTCCGGCATTTATAAAGAAGCGCAAAAGGCTGCAAAAAAACTGTGGAGTAAAATAAAATCATAATAATTTGAATTACCAAATAAAACCGATATACTATTAGTTTGTAAGTTGATTCAAAATACTTGGAGATAATTTAAAACATTTATAGACTTCAATAAGTCTTATAAAAAAAATATTTAGCTTAATACCTAAAATTCTAAAATGAAATATAGGTAAAGAAAAATAGTGATAAAGGAAGGATTTTTATTGAACGATTATTCGCAACGTGAAAATTCGGATTACCATAGGTTTTCTTTCCTTGTTGATTTTGCGCATTGGAATGGATATACGGATTACCTGGGCGTAGCTGTCCCCTGAACTTTTTTCCCCTATTGATTTTTTGTTTCCTCTTCTTACTTCACACTAACAGAGCTTGCTCGAACTTCTCCCAATCTTCTCGAAAGTAATACTGCTCATAGATTTTCATTTTTGTTTGTCTGCCTCCGGTGAGTATTTTTGCCGGTAATTCAATAAACCAATCTCTGAAGGTGTTGTGTTCTTCTTTCCAATGTTTCTTTACTTTGTATCTCATTATAACCGATAAGTTATAGGCAAATACTCCCATCTGCCACAGTAAATCATTTGCATGAAAATTATTCGTCAAGGTTTTTCCGGCTAAGAGTTGATTTTTTACTTGCTCTATCCAGTTCTCACTTGTAGAACGTTCTTTATATTTTTCATGGATTTGTTCAACGCTAAGGGATAAACTTGAACAATAACAAGCGTATTCATAAACCCCAACTTGCTGTGTTTCTCCAAAGTACTCTGCTTGCTTGTATCCGGTTAGTGTTCTTATTGCTTTGAGTGTTCTTTTCTTCTTCCAATCCTTGGCTTGATAGTCAAATGCACAAACAGCTATCCCGGGAGCTGCTTCTGTCCACTGTTGTGCTAACAGAAGGGAATGCAAATTCTTTAATTTTACTTTTACTAAATATTCCCACTTTAATTCTTCAAGGTAATCCAACAACTCACCGCTAAAGAATCCACTGTCGGCTCTGAAAAACACGTTGGTTACGGTTGCCGGGAGAATTACCGAGGTTTGTTTTATAAATGAGAGTATTCCGTTGGAGGTATATGCCGATCCGGTTCTAAATCTATTGTTGACAATGATTTTTAGTTTACCCTATGGAATAAAAAGAGAAATTAACACAAAAACATTTACTACATTATTCCATAGGGTGAACTTACAAATGCTAATAACGGATGATAACTCTTTGCCCCTTTTTTATCCGGATTATATCCCTTTGCGGCGCCCTGTTGATTTCCATAAACCGTTTTGACGGTTGAATCACAGTCTATGGTTAGTGCCGATAATTTGCTTTCCGTTATCCATTGGCTTACTTTCTTAAACGTGTATTCCTGAAAGAGTACTGATCCTTGTTGACCAAATTTTTTCAAACGCTCTCCAATGACATCTTTGTTTAAGTTCTTCCTCAAGTTTAATACTGTTTGAACCAATGAGCCGGCTGTGAAGTTTGCTATCCGCACTGCTCGATTTACCCCGGATAACGAGGACAAAAGTAACGAAAGCATTATTTGTCCGTTACTGAATTTGACCGCATTGGTTTTTTCTGTTGGGAAGAGTTCGTTGATTTGTTCCCCTATCTTCAATTTGTTGATAAAATTCATGATAGGTGATAACCCGGCATATTTTGTCAGTTTTGTTCCTGTAAAAAAGTGCTTAATGTTTTGTGTTTTGTAACGGATTTTTTGCTTATTTTTACTCATCAGAAAAGTGGCGTTTGGTTGTTAATATTTTGTTTTTAATATTTTGTTTTTAATACTTCAAAAATAAACAACTTATGCCACTTTTCCTGATTTTTGTTTTAGAATTTTAGGGAATATGATAAATCAACAAAAGTTATCGGTAGAATGGATAAACTAAGTTTCAAGAGATAACCGCAAAACAGAGGAAATCACTTTGATATTGATATAGTTTCCCTTGACTATGATTTTTCTTAGTCTGGCTTAATTCATTATCCTTGACTATGGCTTTTCTTTAGTCTAACTTGATCCATTATCTTAGACTATGGCGTTCATTATAACGCTTTGCTTACCCTTACCTGGTTATAAAGTTCCGTTAATTTCAGAGTTGATCAATGTCGCTTTAACAAAGGTGCGGAAAGGTCATTAGAGAAATTCAAAAGCTGTTTGTTTGTTCCTTCAAAGTGAAAATAAAGTTTGCTTGAAGTCTCTTATAACTTGGAAAATGAGAATCTTAACAACTTCTCTTTACATTAAATCTCCACTGGTACGGTGTAAACTATGCCTAACTCAAAGAGTATTGACGATAAAATATTATTGACTCACCTTACGCAAAAGTTATAATTGAATAGCCACGAGCTTCAGCTCGTGGACTAATAAACACCAGAAGCATTGGCTTTAGCCACAAAAACTGCCGTTTTGTGGCTAAAGCCCAGAGTTTGAGGTACAATTTATACCACGACTTAAAAGTCGTGGCAAAGCAAAGTACAATCTTGCGTAACATGAGTTATTGATTAAAATTTGGTGTTTCTCTAAAAGTTAAGTAAAATTTCCATAAGAAATTTTAAATAATGGTTTTTGTAACGTAGCTTTTTATACGCACCAATAAATTGCTCAATTTAGGTTCAAGTTAATTGATTGTGAAGTTTTTGGGTAACGAACACTTTTTATCGGATTTCTTCGCTTATAATTCTATAAGAAGCACTAATAAAAAATATATTTTAAATAATACTTGACATTAACTAAAATATTTTATTACATTGCTCTGTGTTTTTTTTTATTAACAAATTAATTAACTAATTATTAAGAATGAGGCTAAAATGAAAAAGACTAGGTTACTTTTTTTTACGTTTCTTTTGTTTTTTTTGAGCAGTGTCCAAGCTCAAATTAAGATTGATGGTGTTTTTTTTGATTGGAATCCATCAACTCAGTTAGATATTTCTCCGAATGAAGAAAAAACCTTTGATAATGGAGACCCTGATACACCTGACTCGACAAGACCAAGTTATTTTGCGGATCTTGATGTTGACGATGTTTTTGCTACAGAGGACGCTGATTTTGTTTATCTCAGAATAAAAATGAATTCGATTGGAAGCGTTAACAATATAGCTAACGATTCTTCTTATCACGGTGGCGCCGCTATAGCTGCATATATTTCTGTTGATCCGGGCGCTGCTGATACAACAGGGTTAACCTGGGGATGGTGGGGTTCAGGGTATGATTTTTTTGTTCAATCTTATCCCGTTGATTCACTTGCTCAAACAACCACTCGTTACCAGCAGTTTGTATGGGAACACAAACAAAAAGGGAATGGATGGGATTTTGAGGTGAAAGATACCTTAATCGGTGCTCAAGTTGCATGGAATACTGCTGGGAATGAAGTAGAAATGGCTATCCCAAAATCACTGCTATTTCATCCTAAATATATGCCAAATTTCCAAATACCACAGAGTATTGCAATTATGATTTATGCAGGAGAAAATAGTTCTCCATGGCGGGCTGATTATGCATCGTTAGCAGGGAAAAAAGGGTATCTCCTAAATTTGAAAAATCCTTCTCCTGTTTCAATTGATGGTGTTTTCTTTGATTGGACTCCATCAACTCAGTTAGATATTTCTCCGAATGAAGAAAAAACCTTTGACAATGGAGACCCTGATACACCTGACTCGACCAGACCAAGTTATTTTGCGGATCTTGATATTGATGATGTATTTGCCACTGACGATCAAGATTTTGTTTATCTCAGAATAAAAATGAATTCGATTGGAAGCGTTAACAATATAGCTAACGATTCTTCTTATCACGGCGGCGCCGCTATAGCTGCATATATTTCTGTTGATCCGGGCGCTGCTGATACAACAGGGTTAACCTGGGGATGGTGGGGAAGTGGATATGATTTTTTTGCTCAAGTTTTCCCTGCTGATACTTTAACAGAAAAAATGACAGGATATCAACAATTACTTTGGGAACATAAACAATCTGGGAATGGATGGGATTTTGAAGCGTCAGATACATTGCGCGGGTGTTGGGTTGGATGGAATGCACAAAGTAACGATGTTGAAATGGCAATTCCAAAATCTATCTTATTAACTCCAAAATATCTACCGAATTTCAGCATCCCAAAAGAAATTGCAATTATGATTTATGCAGGAGAAAATAGTTCTCCATGGCGGGCTGATTATGCATCGTTAGCAGGGAAAAAAGGGTATCTTCTTAAATTAACTGATTTAACTGACATTTCCGAAAAAATCAATTCTAAAATTCCAAGTGATTTTAAACTAAGTCAGAATTACCCCAATCCATTTAATCCGACAACAAAAATAAATTTTGCTCTGCCAAGCGAAAACTATGTGAAGATTAAAGTATTCAATGTGTTAGGCAAAGAAGTGGCAGTTTTGGCAAATTCAGTATATTCGGCAGGAAACCACTCGGTTGAATTTGATGCGAAAGCTCTTTCGACCGGAATTTATTTTTATTCTATTGAAGCTGGCAACTTCATGCAAGTGAATAAAATGTTGTTACTTAAATAGAAATTTCAGGAACGGGAGTTCGAAGTGCCTCCCAATACGATCTCTTTTACCGAAGTCCCGTTCCTTTTTCATTAAGAATTAAACACTAGGTTCAACAATTTAGGAGGAACCTCCTTTGAAAAAAATAGTTTTAAGCGTCTTTTTTATTTCAACATTACTGGTGCATGGGCAAACTACAGGTAAAATTTCCGGTAAGGTAGTTGATGAAAATAATGAACCAGTTATTGGAGTAAGCATCGGTTTGGAGGGTACAGCATTAGGTGCTGCTGCAGATGCTCTGGGGAATTTCTTCATTATAAATATTCCGGGAGGAGTATATAATGTTAAAGCTTCGGCGATTGGTTACCGCCCGGAAAAAGTTGAAAATGTGAAAGTTATTACCGGGCTAACTACGAAAATTAATTTTAGACTTAATTCATCAAGCGTTGAAATGAAAGAGGTTGTGGTTCAATATGAAAAACCAATGGTGCAAAAAGATTTAACTTCTAAAACTCAGACAATTGACTTTTCTGATCTTGAATTACTTCCTGCGCAAACTTCCGTAAAAGAAATTTTATCCAAGCAAGCGGGTATAACTAAAGATATTTCAACGACTCCCATTAATTCTCAACCGGTTTTTGGTCAGTTTGCCACTATCCCTAATGATGGCCTTCATTTTAGAGGCGGCAGGTACAATGAAACACTTTATCTTTTTGACGGCATAACGGTTAACGATGCTTTATGGGGAGGATATAATTTAGATGTTCTTGGTCAATTTACTTTACAATCTCTGCAAACATTAACGGGTACATTCGGTCCGCAGTATGGTGAAGCAATGTCCGGGGTGATTCTCATGCAAACCTTAGATAACGTAGTGAAGAGATATAAAATTCAAGCTACCTCTTCTACTGATAATTTTGGGAAGAAGTTAGGCAGCCAAAACGAAAACAACTTTGAAGCCGCAGTTAGTGGACCTGTTCCTCTAATTGACAACCTCTCATTCGTTACAACAGCAAAAAGTTATATGTCTGATGGATACATCAATGGATACATCTATCCTGATTTTGTAGATTCGCGGGGAACTGATAAATCCGGAAACCCCAAAATTGTTCCAATGACTTTCAGAGATTCGCGCCTATTGTTCACTAAATTGATTTGGCAAGCTACTGATAATATTAAATTTAGAATTGGTTACTACAATGCCGAAACGAAGCAAGGCGTTTATGATCATTTCTTCAAATATAATCCTTATGGGACACCAACGATAAGGTTAAATGACAATCTTCTTTATGCCAAGCTTACAACCGTTTTATCACCAAGTACTTTTTTAGATTTTGCTGTTTCTAAGTATAGAAGAGATTTTAAATCCCGTGTCTTTGATGATTTAACAAAATATCAAATTCGTCCGGAAATATTAACAGCGGAATTTTCTGTATCCGGAGAAAATTATGTTTTTTTCGACAGCTTTTTTGATAAAATGGAAGCTCAAGTTAATTTTTCAAGTCAGGTTTCGAAACAACATTTTCTTACTTCGGGCATTTCGTTAACAAGGATGGAAACATCGCTTAAACGAATGAATCCCAACGGGATGGAAGCCATTGAAGATTACGATTTTAAGCCGATGAAGCATTATATGTTTGTTAATGATAAAATGGAATTTGACGACATTGGTATGGTTATTAATCTTGGACTTCGTATTGATTACGTGAATCCCAATAGAGAATTTGTTATAGATATCAAATCTCCGGACGGAAAAATCGGAAAAGTTAAGGCAAGAAAATACCTTAGTCCAAGAATCGGAATAAGTTATCCAATTTCAGATGCCGCCGCTTTTCGATTCGGGTATGGGCATTATTATCAATATCCCGATTTCTTCAAAGCATTTCAAGGGACAAATCGTCAGTTCCAGCTTTTCCCGGCGCCCAATGTAAATTCTGTACAAGGAGCAATCGCCAAAGGAGATATTCAGGAAGAAAAAACTATAAATTATGAATTTGGAATTCAATTACAACTGACGCCTGATATTTCAGGCGATATTACCGGCTTCTATAGAAAAACATCAAATTTAATTGGCATCGTTATAGCTGACGGTTATTTGCGATCCGGTGATGTTGTGAAAGCGCAGCGTTATCCGATTTTCGACAATATTAATTTTGCTACTGTAAAGGGCGTAGAATTTTCTTTCTCAAAAAGATTAAGCAATAATTTTTCGGGATTTCTAAATTACACTTTTTCGCAAGCATTAGTTACAAGTTCTCTATTGTTTTCCCTTCCGGGTGATTTATCAAGGACTTATCCGGCGGATTGGGATCAGACGCATTCAGTTTCGTTTGGTACGGTTTTCCAATTCAATAGCAAATGGGGATTTTCATTTTTAGGAAATGCTTCTACAGGATTCCCTTATACTTATAATGTTTTTCAACCGAATGAAGAACGCGCTCCGTGGATAAGTTCGTTGGATGCGATGGTTTATAAAGAATTGGATTTTATTCAGATTAATGCCCGGGTTTATTTGCAGATTATTAACCTCTTAAATAGAAGAAATATTTGGTGGGTTTATGCGGATTCGGGTAAACCCGGTGTTGATACAAACCCAGCGACTTCAGATGATTATACAAACAATCCTGCAATGTGGGGACCGGGAAGAAGGTTACAACTTGGAATTTCATTTACTTATTAGCAATGTTAGGAGTATACCTTTGAAAAGTATAAAAATAATTTTTAGTATTCCTTTTCTAGCTGCGGTTATTTTTTTAGGAAATTTATCCGCTCAAGGAGTTAATTACAATGGGACTTCTTCTGCCAATTTCTTAAAAATTGGTATGGGCGCAAAATATGTTGCAAGCGCGGAATCCGATCTATCTTTATCGGAAGATGCGTCATCCCTTTTTTTTAATCCCGGGACAATAAGTAGAATTGGGGGAAACAGCTCGGTTTTTTCTTATTCAACCTGGCTTGTGCAAACTAATTTAACTTCCTTCGCTGCCGTGCTGCCGTTTTCTTTTCTTACCGCGGGTTTAGATATTATTTATTTCTCTTCCGGGAATATTGACGAAACCACATTATATAAACAAGACGGTACAGGGCGGGTTATTAGTGCAAACGATCTATCGCTTGGGCTAACAATTGCAAAAAATTTAACCGATAGATTTTCTGTCGGCGTTAAAGTTAAATATGTTCGCGAACAACTTGCTTCAGTTAATGCTGATGCTTTTGCTTTTGATATAGGAAGCGTTTTTGAAACATCGTTTCTTAATAATATGAAAATAGGTATCTCACTTTCAAATTTCGGAGGAACGATGAAGTTTAACGGTAACGAATTGTTAGTTACTTACGTTGTACCCGGTAGTCCGACCGGGAAACAAATTCCGGCAGTTCTCGAAACCAAGCAATGGGATTTACCTCTTGTATTTAAAATTGGTGTTTCTACAGAGATTTATAAAAATGAAAATTTTAGATGGTGTGGCAGCTACCTGATTAATGATACCCGCGATTATCTAACACGGCATAACCTCGGAACTTCTATTACCCTAATGAACATTCTAACATTGCGCGGCGGATATCGTTTGAATTATGATGAAACTACATTTTCTGCCGGTTTTGGTTTTGTTGTTCCCGCTGAAGTTTTTGGTAAAATTTTCTTTGATTATGCGTTTACCGATTTTGGAAAATTAAGCAACATTCATCAGTTAACTTTAGCTGTAAACTTTTAGACCTAAAGGCTGAATTATGAAAAAATGGTTACCTGTTTTTGTTTATTTAGTTCTCGTTATTCCTATGCAACTCATTATTTTTTCCGGCTGCAAGGATAGAGAACCAACAGCTCCGATTGAAATTAATAGACCGAAGTCCTATGGAATCGAGCCGAAAGACGGAAGTCTAATAATCCCGGTTTCAACGGATATCAAAATGTATTTTACAGAAAAAATGAATCTCTCAACCTTTAACGGAAGATTTATCTTAAAAGATTTTTATGGAAATTATGTTGACGGTGGTTTTTCTTCAATTGACTCTGTGGTCATTTTTCAACCAAAATCTCCTTTAAAAAAATCATCCATATATTTTGCTGAACTTAAAGGTAGAGTAAGAGACGCTAACAACAATTCCATAGAACTTGGAAATGAAGGAGTGTTTGTTGACTCTGCATCAATATTTTCGACTTGGTTTTATTCGGAAGGAGATTATTCTTACAACGGTTTCTACAACGTTTATCTCCGGGATAGAAAAGACGGTTCCATTAGAACTTTTTCCTATTTAGATAGTTTAGTTAATAAAACTTCCGGGTTTTCTGCGCCGCAAGGGATTGCCGTTTCGCAAGATGGGAAATACATTTTGGTTGCCAACACAGGGAAAAACGAAGTACAGATAATTAATACTTCTTCATTCGCAATAGAAAAAACAATTACAGTCGCTTCAGTGCCTTCCTCGATAGTTTGCTATTCAGTTTTTGCGTATGTAATCAGCGAAGGCGGTAAAGCGATTACAAAAATTAATTTATCAACGCTCTCACTTGAAACAAAATTTAATTTAAATTTCTTTCCTGCGCGGCTTGCTATCTCAAATGATAGCACTACACTATTTACTTTTGACCAGGTGAAAAGAGATCTATACATAATAAATGCTTCTACCGGTGCTGTAAAAAAATCTTTCCCTGCTGCGGTTGATAAACAAGTTATCGGCGAACTCCGGGTTAATCCTTTTACCGGTGAAATATTTATCTTTGATACAAAAGGATTGAAGATTAAAACTACCGATGCAAACGGAATATCGCTGCAAACCATACTTACTTTTCCGGCTTCGAGTGAGCCGATTGACGCCGGATTCACTTCAAAATATATTTTGGTTGCCGCCGGAAAATCAATTTACAAATATGACGCGGTTTCAAAATCCGCTATTGATACATTAAGTTTTTTAACGAATGTTAAATCGTTAGCTCCGTTGCCATCCGAAGATGTCCTTTATGTTACTTTGGCAACTTCAATTGTTATTATTGATATTGAAACGATGACTGTGTTAAAAGAAATTGATATTGCCAGTTCAGGCATTGAAACTATTCTTCCAAATCCTAAAAAATTATCTAATTGAACGAAGAGAATTAATTATGAAACAAAAGTTTTTAGCAAGCAGTTTTCTTTTAAGTTGTCTTTTCCTTGTTGATTTAATTGCACAAACCGACCCGATGATTTATCAACGCTGGAACACCTTGGATATCAACAGGGTGAGAACTAAGTTTAATAATACCGGTGAACTTTGTGACGGGAACGAACAAAATATTCCTTTAGCCCGTCCGCCTGCTTTTGAATATCCCACCGGGAGTAAAACGTATTACGGAACATGTGTTGCATTAGTTATCGGAGCTCCGGGTGTGCAAGATACCGGTGCGGTTGGCGGTTTAAATCCACAAAACCTTGAATACCTTGATGGCGCAATGGATGAAGGTCCTGCCGCTTTCTGGGATGAAGAACATTACGCTCCTTATGGTGAAGTGGTAGGAAGTGATAAAGCGCCGTTAAGTACAGACCCGGCAACATGGCCAACGATTGGACCGAACAAAGGATGGCCTTCATTAATTCCGGGAACGAATCAACCTTTGTTAGTCGGCTCGGAAGGATGGCCCGGCTTAGGTTTAAATGGTGAAAAGCTCGCCGACCAGGAAACTTATTCGGCGATGTATGCTTGGAAAGGCACAGATATTGGGAATGACAATCGCAGGTGGTTAAAAACTCATGTTGAAATGCGGTCTTTAGCCTGGACAGGAGAACTCTACCAGGATTTTATTGTTTGGATGTTTATTGTAAGAAATATCGGAACAGCACCCATTAAACAAATGAGGGTTGGCGTTCATTCTGATTTTAGTTATTTACCGATTTTCCAATCACCCACTATTTCCGGTGACGAGGATAGACATTACTATGATCAAAAATTTCAATTTGCTTATGGCACTGACGATAACGGTTATGAAGTTAAGTCTGATGGAACCGCTATCGGTCAAGATCAAATTGCATGGAGCGGTACCCTGGCTTTAAGAATGCCCGGTTCAACAAAGAAAGTTGCAACGTATGATGCATTTCATTTTTGGATGGAAGCAACAACCGCACGAGGAAATGGAGCGAGTAAAGAATTATATTATCGTTATAATCTTTCAAATCAAAATGATCCGCGTGATAGTAACAAAGACGGCATTGATGACGATTTTAATGAAAATGGTATTCCCGATGACCAGGAACCTGATGCGCCGCAATATTATCTTGGCTTAGGCGCCGATGGTCTTCAAGTGCTTGGTTCAACTCCTTTTGATTTAGCTCCGGGACAAAGCGATACCTTAATTTTTGCTGCGGTATTCGGAATGACAAAACCGCAATTATATAAAAATGCTTTTAACGCGGCGACTCTCTATAATTCAAATTGGAAAGTAGTAAAAGCGCCGCCGGAACCAAAAGTTGAAATTGTCCCGGGAAACGGCCGCAACACAATTTATTGGGGAATTGAAAGCGAAAAAGAAATGAAGTTTGAAGGGTATAAAATTTATCGCTCGGCAGATAAAGGAGTCACCTGGGGAACCGAAACCTTTAAAGATTTCTCCGGAACCACAAAATATATTCCTCTTGCTCAATTTGATAAAGTTGACGGGATTAAAGGGAACTATAAAACTTTACCGGAATTTGCGTGGTACAATTTAGGGTCTGAAACTGATTTACCGGCGCTAAAAGTTATTGATAATGATTCGCTTAAATTTTTTAAGAAGGGGGATTCGGTGCGTGTCTTTCTTGATGATCAGGTTATTAATGGATTGAATTACCGCTATTATGTTGCTGCCTACGATACAGGCAACGGAATCACCGGTCCGCTTGAAAATACCGCCGCATCAAATCCGCAAATAGGGACAAACACGGTTGAAGTTGTTCCGCATGCGCCACCGGCGGTTTCATCATTGTCAAAAGTTAAAGTTGTACCTAATCCTTATGTGGTTGCAACCGGTTGGGAAGTAGGAAAAGAAAATCAAGTTCAATTCACCTATTTACCTGAAACAGCAACCATCAAAATATTTAATACTGCGGGAGAATTAGTGAAAACAATTTACCATGAATCAAAAACTGCGTTAGCTTCGAGTATAGCTGTCTGGGATTTGAAAAATGAAGATAATCAATTGGTTGCCGCCGGGTTATATTTTTACTATTTGGAATCGCCTTTGGGAACAACTCAAGGGAAATTTATTATTATTATTTAAAGTGAATGTTTCAAGTGAAAATTAAACGGAAATATTATTTCATTAAAGAAATTACTTTCATTGGTCTAATCTCCTTTGGAGTTTTTCTAAATGCTTCCCCTAACAAAGGAAATGAAATTCTTGGAAATGGTCATTTTAAATTAATACAAAACCATAAAGGTGAAATTTCTTTTCTTTGTTGTGATACTCCTGGTTCAAAATTCAGATATTTATTCATGGCGAAAAACTTTTTGACAATGAATTCGGGGAATAAAAATATTAATGATTTTACTACAAAGTCTGTTCCTAAAAGAAACGGCAAAATCGTTTCGCTGTTATTTATTAATAATACTAATGATGTTGAAGCTGTCGTTGATTTTTGTATTCCGCCTACCAATACCAATACGTTAATCTGCTCCACTTCCATCAAAAATAGATCGGATAACCCGGTTTCTATTGCATCCTATTCCTTAGGACAATTTGTCTTTGATGCAAGATATTTTGGAAGTGATAGCGCTTATAACTTTTGGAGTTTTCAAGGAGGCAGTTATCCAGAGAGACCTGATTGGATTTTCCCGCTCTCAAAAAATTATTTCCGTAAAAACTACCAGGGAATGAATGCTGAAGACTACGGTGGAGGAATGCCGATTGTTGATTTGTGGACAAGACAACAAGGCGTAGCTATTGCTTCGTTATCGCTTACCCCGGAATTAATTTCTCTACCTGTAACCGTTCAAAAAAATGAATCAGTTTCTCTTGCTCTTTCAAGCGAAGAACCATTTGTGCTAAAACCACATGAGGAAAAAAATCTTATTCCTTTTGCTATCATTTTTCATAGAGGTGATTTTTATAATGCCCTTTCAGTCTATTCAGGATTACTTCAAGCTGAGGGGATGCAATTTCCCATATCGCCTGCCTCTGCTTTTGCTCCTGAATGGTGCGCGTGGGGGTATCAACGTAATTTTACAAAAGAGCAAATTTTACGTACACTGCCTAAGGTTAAAGAACTTGGTTTAGGATGGGTTACTCTTGATGACGGTTGGCAAAATGCTAACGGTGATTGGAATATTGATGTAAAGAAATTTCCGGGTGGTGAAAAAGATTTTATTTCGCTAATTGATTCAATTCATTCTTTCGGTTTAAAAGTCCGGTTGTGGTTTACTCCTTTTGATGCGCATGATGCCGTGTATAATAAAAAATATTTTCCGGAAAGAGCAAACGAATTTGGAATGAACCTTCAAAGCCACATTGCCGTTTTGCACCCTGATTGGTTTTTACAAACTGCAAATGGCTCTCGTTCAAAAGTAAGCTGGTGGAACTCCTTTTTACTTTGCCCGGCTGTTCCTGAAGTTCAAAACTATTATAAGGATTTCATTACCAGGACAATTATAGAGTGGAAGATTGACGGGTTCAAAATTGACGGACAACATTTGAATGCCGTACCGAACTGTTTTAATCCGGCTCATAAACATCAAGCGTCAAAAGGATCATTTCAATCTGTTCCCCACTTTTTTAAAGAATTGCAAGTCGTTGCAGAAAAGTTAAATTCAGAAATAGTAATGCAGCTTTGTCCATGCGGCACGAATTATAATTTATATAATTTATCTTACGTTAATCAGGTGGTCGGGTCTGATCCAGTAACGCCTTTTCAGGTTCGTTTAAAAGGAAAAACTTTTAAGGCAATTTTGGGAAAGAGCGTTGCTTATAGCGGTGATCATGTTGAATTAACTAACCGGGAATGGAATAGCGGACAAGGAAAGTTTCTTGCAAACGGATGGGAAGATTTTGCTTCAACGCTGGCTGTTGGAGGAGTTCCTGCGACAAAATTTACTTCACCAAACATTGCTCAAGAGGATTCTTCGTTAATGTTAACTCCTCAAAAAGAATTGTATTGGAAGAAGTGGCTTGGAATTTATAACAAAGAAAAAATGAGCGATGGGGAATACCTAAATCTCTACGATATCGCATTCGATAAACCTGAAACTCATCTTATAAAAAAAGGGAATGAATTCTACTATTCATTCTTTTCTGAAACTGATTTTACCGGAACAATCATTTTTAGAGGATTAACGAAAGGAAAATATTCAGTGAAGGATCTTCTAACTGGAGAAAAACTTGATGAAGTATCGTCCAAACATCCTTCAATGCAAATAACCTTTCAGTCGTCTCTACTTCTTAAACTGGAAAAAATATAATGAAAACAAGTATAAGATTAATGCTCATTACCGCTTTGTTCCCCGTTTTAATTTGGGCGCAAACACATGTTGTCTATCAACCGACAGCGGAAAATATTTTCAACCCGGAAAGAGGCTTTTACACAATGTACACCGCTCAATCGGAATCGGGACAGTTGAGTTTAACCGCTATCAACAATATTAAAAACAAAAAACAATCGCTGATGCTTCGGTTCTATTATTTCAAAAAATTTCTCAATAGCGATTTAAGCCAAAAGCAACTTGATATTATTCAAAATGACTTTAACACCATGCGTCAAGGTGGAATAAAATGTATTCTTCGCTTTGCATACAGTGATAATATCGGCGTTGCCGATGCTCCTTTGTCAGTTGTGCTGCGTCATCTTGATCAGTTAAAATCGTTACTCCAGGCAAATGCTGACGTTATTTATGTTATGCAAGCAGGATTTATCGGCGCCTGGGGCGAATGGCATTCATCTACGAATGGTTTGGATTCCGATGCGAATAAAAAAATTATTCTTACTAAAATTCTTGAAGTACTGCCGAAAACAAGAATGGTACAGGTTCGTACACCATTATACAAACAAAGGATTTTTAGTAGAACTTCTCCTCTAACTCTTTCGGAATCTTTTACGGAAACAGATATTGCCAGAGTCGGTTATCATAATGACTGCTTTATTAGCAGTTACGATGACTATGGAACGTACCAGGACACTTTGGCTGAAAAAAATTATTTGAATCAAGAATGCTTCTATGTGCCAATCGGGGCGGAAACGTGCGACCAATGTACGTGTAGCGATTGTGCAAATGCGATGATTGAAATGGCGCGGTTACATTTATCTTATGTTCACAGTGATTATTATGCGCCGGTTATCAGTAAATGGAATGCAAATGGATGCCTGCCTGAAATTACTAACAGACTCGGTTATAGATATGAAAATCTGGAAGGGATATTTTCTGATTCCGTAAAACGGGGGAACGCGCTCCATTTTGAGTTGAAGTTGAGAAATACCGGTTATGCCGTATTGTATAATAAAAGAAAAGCGGTTGTGGTTTTGCGAAATATCACCGACACAACAAAAGCCTACTTTGCTGCTCTGCCGGTTGACCCGAGATATTGGCAGTCTAATGATACAACGACTCTTTCTTTTGCTATCGAAGTTCCACACGCTATACCGACAGGGAATTACAATTTATATTTGTCTCTCCCCGATACCGCTGCCGCGTTAAAAAATAACCCCCTCTTCGCAGTAAGATTTGCTAATACCAATACATGGAACAGCATAATGGGATATAATAATCTATTGGTTATCGTTAATGTTAATGATACGAACGGAGGGGAAACCGTGAGCGATCCATTATCCTTTAGTAACGGGTTAACTTCAATTGAAAAATCTGAAAACGATGTTCCTAATTCTTTCTTAATAGTTGAGAATTTTCCTAATCCATTTAATAACGAAACAACAATTTATTATCAAATTTCTAATGATACGCATGTGAAGATTAAAATTTTTGATTCACTCGGTCGTGAACTTGAAACCCTCGTTGATAAAGAAGTAACCTCCGGGAAACATCAAACTACTTTTCGTGCAGGGAAATATGCAAGCGGAATTTATCTCTGTGTGTTATATTCTGAAAATGGTTATGCAATAAGCAAGTTGGTGTATCTTAAATAAAAATGATGATCCTAATAAATAACATATTCATAAATAAATAAGGAGTACTAAAATGAAAACAACTAAGGTTACTGTTGTTTTACTCTTCGTTTCTTTCTTTTTGTTATCGGTAAACAGTTCTGCTCAAACAATGACAATTGATGGATCTTTTGCCGATTGGAATGGTGTCGCTGCTTATGTAACGGATGCCGGTAATGATAACGGCGGAGCCAATAATGACTTAACCGCCGGTTATTATGCTGTAGATGCTACTACGCTTTACTTAAAAACTGATGTAGCTGGTACGTTTCTCCCCATCGATTTTACGGATTACTACATCATTTACTTTGATACCGATAGAAGTACCGGTACCGGTTATACTGCGGGTTGGTGGTCAATGGGTGTAGATTACCGGATAATTATTAATTCCAGTTATGCTTACCTACAGACATTTGCAGGTATTAACAATTCCGATGATACCTGGAGCGGTAATACAAGTATTACTTTCAGTTATAGTGGTAGTTCATGTGAATTGGCGGTCGCTTTTGCTGTTTTAGGAGTTACTTCAAGTAATTCAATTTGGCTTCAATGGAGAGCAGAACCAGGAACAGATGCAATGCCCGGATTTAGCGATGTGCGAACAGACGCCCCCCTTCCGGTTGAGTTAACAAGTTTTACAGCAGTTGTTAATAAGAATTCCGTAGAATTAAAATGGCATACTGCAACGGAAGTAAATAACTATGGGTTTGAAGTTGAAAGAATTAGGAATTACGAATTAGGGATTAGGAATTGGGAGAAGATAGGCTTTGTAAACGGAAACGGCAACAGCAACTCTTCCAAAGATTATTCTTTTGTTGATAAAACTAATTCAAAAGGAAAATATGCCTACCGCTTAAAACAAATTGATAACGACGGTAAATACAAATACAGCAAAGAAGTGGAAGTTGATTTAGGAACGCCGAAGGAATTTTTGTTAGCGCAGAATTATCCAAATCCTTTTAATCCGAGTACTGTAATCAATTATCAACTACCTGTCAACAGTAACGTAACATTGAAAGTGTTTAATGCGCTTGGCAAAGAAGTGGCTGAGTTGGTCAACGAGAAAAAAGAACCCGGTACTTACAGCGTTGACTTTTCAGGCGCAAACTTATCAAGCGGCGCCTATTTTTATCGCTTGCAAGCTGGCAATTTCATTCAAACGAAGAAATTTATTTTAATGAAGTAGTGGTAGTATTAAGCCCGGCGCTTTAGCGGAATTAATTTGTGGGGCAGATGAGTAATCTGTCCTACATTTTACCGCCCCTGTAATGAGAGCTATGGCGCATAAGGCGAGTTGCAAAGAAAGTAAAATATGAAAACTAAAACGTCAATAATAATTAAAAGATTAAGCGATATCGTTATCTCTATCTTTTTATTAATTCTACTTTCACCATTACTGCTAACAGTTCTTCTTATCAGTATTATTGATACAGGCACGTTTCCAATCTTCATCCAGAAGCGTGGTTTATCATTTGACGGCAAATTATTTAACTTATTAAAAATACGGACAGTGAAGAAGAACGGTAAAGGAAACATGGAGACGGGCAGAAAATTTTTATTAAGTCCCGGTTATAAAGAGCAAGTGCCGAAATATTGCAAATTGATAAGGCAATACGGAATTGATGAATTGCCCCAGTTGGTCAATGTTTTAAAAGGTGAAATGAGTTTAATCGGTCCTCGCCCGCTTGATCTCTTTGACCTAAAATATTTGAAAGAATATTTCCCGAAAGAAAACAAAGAGAGGATGCAATTAAACTCAAAGCCCGGCATTCTTGGAATGTGGCAGTTGTTCGGGAAGAGAACTCTTGGCGCCGAAGATTTACTTTACTGGGATAAGTTTTATGAAGCAAATTTCTTTTTACTCTTAGACATAAAAATAGTTGTTCAAACTTTTTCATTTCTCTCTGGCGCAAGTATTAAGGAAGACTCAATATTTGCCGAAGAAGAGGTTGTTTGGAATCAAATTACAAACCTCCTATAAAGTCGAAAACAAGCGAGTTTAGCAATTACCGGGTCAATAATTAAACGAATACACAAAATTTAAGGAATCACAATTAAACGCATTCAATCTACGAAAGCAAAGAAGGTATTATTACTAATTTTTTCCTTTTTTTCTTTTTTATCTTTTGCTCAAAACTCGGTTACTTATACTTCGGTACAAGATACTTTTAATAACCCTGAACGAGGATTTTATACAATGTACACCGCTCAGTCTGAATTAGATGCTTTAACACAAGCAGCACTAACTATTTCTGTTAATAAGGGCGAAACACTCATTCATCGGATGTATTATTTAAAATCTTTTCGTAACAGCTCTTTAAGTGCAGCGCAATTAAATATTATTCAAAATGATTTTTATCAACTGCGCCAGGCCGGATTGAAATGTATTTTACGATTTGCTTATAGCGAAGGAAACGGAGAACCAGATGCGCCAATGAATATAATTTTGGGACATCTTAATCAGTTAAAATCGTTACTCCAGGCAAATGCTGACGTTATTTATGTTATGCAAGCAGGATTTATCGGCGCCTGGGGCGAATGGCATACTTCTTCAAATGGACTTGATAATACTACAGACGAGACGACCTTAGTAAATAAAATTCTTTCAGTACTTCCTTCTGATAGGATGATACAAGTAAGAACTCCAGCATCTAAACAAAATATTTTTTCAAGAACTTCAGCGCTAACAAATGCAGAAGCTTTTAATAAAACCTCAATTGCAAGAGTTGGGCACTACAATGATGGTTTTTTAGCGAGTTCGGATGATTTAGGGACATTCACGGATACGACAGTCGGCAAACAATATATTAGTGATGAATGCTTGTTTGTGCCATTAGGCGGAGAAACTGCCGGACTAAGCACTTTAAGCATTGGTTCCAATGCAGTATATCAAATGGAAAGGCTACATTTTTCATTTTTAAATAGTGGTTATGAATCTAATGTATTAGATAGTTGGATCAGCGGTGGATATATGACTGATATAAAAAGAAGGTTGGGATATCGTTTTCAATTCTTAGATGCGGTAATATCCAATAGTGTAAAATTGGGAAACGCATTAAGATTCCATCTAAGATTGCAAAACATTGGGTTTGCTCCTTTGTATAATCCATACTCACTTGTTCTGATTATTGAAAAAACCGATACCAAGGCGAAACATTATGTACAACTACCTTATGATCCACGAACATGGCTTCCAAACCAAGTTATTACTCTTGATACCTTAATAAGGATACCAAATGGTGTAAGTTTAGGTGATTACAAGTTATATTTAAATTCGTCTGATGCAAGCGACAGTATAAAAAATCGTGTTGAATATTCGATTAGATTTGCAAATGCAAATGTCTGGAACGCCACTCTGGGCTATAATGACCTTTTGTCAAACGTAAACATCAATAATACAAGTGGAGGAGAAACCGGGAATACTTCTTTATCTTTTGATTCGGCAAATATCTCAATAGACGGAAATTTTACAGACTGGAGTGTTATACCTGCATTTTATGCGGATGCAAATAACGATAACGGTGGTGGAGAAGTTGATTTAACAGCCGGTTATTTTACGAACAGTACCGATACGCTTTTCCTAAAAACTGATGTAACAGGAAGTATTAATCCAACAGGAACAAACGCTTATACCATATATATTGATACGGATCAAAGTATTACAACAGGGTTTACAAGTACTTGGTGGAGTATCGGAGCGGATTACAAACTTTACCAGGATTTAAATGGAAGTGTTTTATATAAATTTATGGGAGCTAATAATAGTGATGATACTTGGGGTTGGATCGGGATACCGTGGAATTATAAATCAATTACAGCAAATTATTCAAATCATGCATCTGAAATGAAAGTTGCTCTGGCTGATTTAGGAGTTACTTCAAGTAATTCAATTTGGCTTCAATGGAGAGCAGAACCAGGAACAGATGCAATGCCCGGATTTAGCGATGTGCGAACAGACGCCCCCCTTCCGGTTGAGTTAACAAGTTTTACAGCAGTTGTTAATAAGAATTCCGTAGAATTAAAATGGCATACTGCAACGGAAGTAAATAACTATGGGTTTGAAGTTGAAAGAATTAGGAATTACGAATTAGGGATTAGGAATTGGGAGAAGATAGGCTTTGTAAACGGAAACGGCAACAGCAACTCTTCCAAAGATTATTCTTTTGTTGATAAAACTAATTCAAAAGGAAAATATGCCTACCGCTTAAAACAAATTGATAACGACGGTAAATACAAATACAGCAAAGAAGTGGAAGTTGATTTAGGAACGCCGAAGGAATTTTTGTTAGCGCAGAATTATCCAAATCCTTTTAATCCGAGTACTGTAATAAAATTTGTCGTCAGCGAAAATGGAAAAGCTGTGCTAAAGGTTTATAACACACTTGGCAGTGAAGTAACGACCTTGTTTAACGGTAATGCGCTGGCAAACCAAGTCTACGAAGTAAACTTTAATGCGGCTAATCTTCCCAGCGGAGTCTATTTTTATAAGCTTCAATTAGGTAATAAATTATCCATAAAAAAAATGTTGTTACTCAAATAAGAAAGACTTTTTGACATTCAAATTTATATATGCAATTAAAAAATAATCACTTAGATCGTAGTTTGGGTTTGTTGCATGCAACAGCGTCAAATATGTCCACCATGGTTGGGATAGGTCCGTTCATTACATTTCCATTGATTATTTCAGCGATAGGAGGTCCGCAAGCAATGTTCGGATGGGCGATAGGCGCAATAATAGCCATTTCCGATGGGCAGGTATGGGCTGAGTTAAGCACTTCACTTCCGGGAGAAGGAGGCACTTATATTTATTTACGAGAAGCATATAAAAAATATTTTGGAAAACTGATAGCCTTTTTGTTTATATGGTCTTTTCTCTTAAGTGGTCCGTTTGAGATCGCTTCCGGCTTTGTTGGAATGATGCATTACATCTCTTTCATTTGGCCAAGTTTAACGGAAACACATTTAAGATTACTTTCTTTTGCTGCCGGTGTTATGACTATTATTCTCCACTATAATCGAATAAAATTTGTCGGTACCTTAACTCTAATTCTGTGGAGTATAATGTTGGTTACGGTTGCGTCAACCGTGATAGTAGGAATAATTCACTTTAATCCGGCTTATGCTTTTGCGTTCCCCAAAGGTTGGTTTTCTTTTTCATGGGGATTTGTTTTGGGTTTGGGCAGCGCTACTTTAATCGCGATGTATGATTTATTAGGTTATTACAATATATGCTATCTTGAAGAAGAAGTTAAAAATCCGGGATACGTTTTTCCGAGAGCAATAATATGGTCGGTTATAGGTGTTAGTATTCTCTACGCGGTAATGAATTTTCTTATCCTCGGCGTTACCCATTGGAAAATAGTTGCAAACTCAACTCACATTGTCTCGGATATTTTTAAAAATTACTATGGTCAGAATATAGCAGTCGTTGTTACTATTTTGGTTGTTCTAACCGCTTACGGTTCGATTTATTCTTTGATGATGAGTTATTCCCGGATTCCTTTTGCCGCTGCCCGTGATGGCTTCTTCTTTGACTGGTTGAAAGCCATTCATCCAACAAAACATTTTCCTCACTATTCTTTGTTAGTTGTTGGGGCAATTACCTGTATCGCGAGTCTCTTCGATTTGGCTTTTATAATTGCCGCTACACTATCCAGTAGAATATTGATCCAATTCATCGGACAGATTGTTGCGCTAACGGTTTTAAGAAAAACGAAACCCGATATGAAAAGACCATATAAAATGTGGTTATATCCTACTCCTTCCATTGTCGCCTTTATAGGTTTTGGTTTCATCTTCATTAGTTCAGGCTTTGAAGCTATCTCTCTTGGGATTTTGTGGCTTGCCATCGGAGGAGGTTTTTTTATTTATTGGGCAAAAACAAATAGTGAATGGCCTTTTCCAATAAAAATATCGGGGGATACACTTGAATAATCTTGAACTTAGAGGATGTAAAAACGATAGTGAGTTATTAGAAGTTGTTAATCTATGTGATGCTGCTTTTGTTGAAACACCTCACGAGTATTTTCAACGACACATAACAAAAGATAATACCCTTAAATATGAAGATACCCGGATTTTAATAAAAGATGGCGTGATTGTTAGCAGTGTTCAAGTTTTTCCACGATCCATTTATGTCAACAAGGAAAAAATATCTTTTGCCGGGATTGGCAACGTTGCAACACATCCCACTTTTAGAGGAAAAGGCTTTGCTGCAACGGTATTAAACGATGCATTAGAATACTCAATCAAAAGTGGATTTGATTGTTCTATGCTAACAACAACTTTAAACCGGTATTATGAAAAATTCGGATTTAATACGGTTATAAGGCGAAAAGTTTGCTTTTCTAAGTTAGGTAATGAATCACCTTTGATCCAAGTTATTAACTTTCATGAAAAAATTGAAGAATTAAATTCTATTTATGCAACCTATAATGAAAATAAGGTTGGACCAATTGTTAGAAATGAAGATTATTGGAAATCTCAATATCTATTTTGCGATGAAGACAAAAAGCTTTTCCTTGCTTTATATAAAAGTAACCGAATTCACGCCTACATAAGAGCTAAGATTGCAGATGATAAAGTTTTGATTTTAGAGTTTGCTTCTCTTCATAATGCTCAGGAATCTTTTCTAGTATTATCCCAACAGCTTGCTGCAAAAGTTCAATTGCATTCTTTTGAAATGCTCCTTTCAGATGATGAGTTGGATAACTTAGGATTACTGAAGAGTGAAAACTTTATCCAAGATAAAGAATTAATGATAAGTTTTTTAAATAATGATTTGAAGGAAACCGTTAAAAATTTATTAACCCAACCAAATAAAATAACATTCCATTTAACTGATTTTTTTTAGGAAGATAGATGAAAACACAAATAAATAAGACTCTGTTTATAATAGTTATTGCTCTACAGAGTTATTTTCCCCAAGCCTTCATATCTGAAAATAAAGGGACAGTTACCATCGGCAATGAGAATCTCGAAAGAGTGATTTCTACAGTTCCCGAAAATTTTGGAACTATTGAAATTAAGAATATAATTTCAAAGCAAAGTTATAAGATTCACTCGGATGAATTTATGCTTGATATTGTTTTTGCAGGCTTTGGTCCCGGTTTAGGTCAAAAACAAAACGGAGAAAACCCGTCACACATTACGCCAAAAGATTTAACGTATAACGGTTATACTAAAAGCAGTCTTGATGCAAAAACAGCACAGTTGACATTCAATTTTAGTTATGGAGGTTACCTTACTTCTTTAGAGATTCAACTTATTTACAATGTTGTATCCGGAGAAAATCTTATTTCCAAATATTTGGAGATAAAAGATAATAGTGCGGAAATAAATTTCCTCGATAGAGTCTCTCTGGAATCAATGTCGTTCGATAAAATAAATCTTTCACGGGGTAGTTTTGGGCAGCCGGTTTTGGGAGATGATTTTTTTCTGGGAATTGAATATCCCGGTGTTGAAAATTCTATCGGTAAAAACAAAGTTGACCTCCATTATGTGGTTGGAAAGAAAATTGAAAAAGAGCCGCTTAAAACATTTTCAAGTGTACTTGGAGTTTCTTCATCTCCGGGAACTTTAGAAAAAACTTTTTATGATTATGTCGATAAAATAAAAATTAGAGGAACCCGTCCTTTTCTTCTTTATAATTCCTGGTATGATTTCCGCAACCCCGCTATTGCCGAAAGCAAAGAGAGTATAATGAACACTCAGAATGTTTTAGATCGGATTGAAACATTCAAAGAATTTATGGTGAAGCGTCATGGATTAAATTTAGACGCCTTTGTTCTTGATGACGGTTGGGACAATTATAAAAGCATCTGGGAAATTGATACCAATCATCTTCCTCAACGCTTTACTCCTTTCTTAAATCCTTTAAAAGAAATGAAAACTTCTTTAGGAATCTGGGCGTCTCCTTTTTGTGGTTATTCTAATAGAGACACCCGTGTTAATTGGGGGCAACAAAACGGTTACGAAAAAGTGGGGGACTTTTTATGTTTTTCGGGGACGAAATATAAAAAGCAGTTTGAAAAGAAAATGGTTGAATATGTTTCTAACTATAACTTGGGCTACTTTAAATGGGATGGATTTTTGTTAGCGTGCAATGAACCAAACCATGGGCATCTTCCGGGTGTTTATTCTCGAACCGATTTGATTGAAACCTATATGCACATGATGAAATCGGTTGCCAAAGTAAACCCGAATATATTCATCAACGTTACTGTTGGCAGTTGGCTTTCACCATGGTGGCTTCAGTACGCAGATTGTATTTGGATGCAAGGTGAAGATTATGCTTATGCCGAAGACGTTCCTTCGATGAATCCCAGAGACAAATCCATAACTTATCGGGATGCTGTTTTGTGGCAAAATTTTCAGCGGGATAGTTTATTATTCCCAATGTCAAGTTTAATGACGCACGGGATAATAAAAGGAAGACTAAATTTCCTTGGCGGTAAAAATGAAGCTTTAGCTTCTTTTACAAATGAAGTAATGATGTATGTCGGGCGCGGGGTAACTATGTGGGAACTGTATGTTTCTCCCGATCTACTGACAGAAAACGAATGGAATGCCATCGCTCAATCAATAAAATGGGCGAAAGCTAATTTCCCGGTGATTACTAAAACTAAAATGATCCTTGGCAATCCTTTAAAACGGGAAGCTTATGGTTATGCCCATTCTACAAAAGAGAAAATTATCCTCCTACTCAGAAATCCTTTTGTAGAGAGTAAAGAAATTGAAATAAAACTTGATGAATCACTCGGAGAAATTGATAAGAAGGCGGAACTTGCTACTTATACCATTTATCCATACCTCTCCTATGACGCTGATAAATTGAATTTTGGTGAAAAGTTGAAACTCACACTTCAACCGTATGAAATAAAGGTTATTGAATTGGTCCCAATCCATAATAAAATAAAAGGTGTTGAATTGGGAAACCGGTATTCTATCTCCGGCGATTCACTTGTAATTTACAACGATACGAAAGAGCAAAAGGTTGTCATCAAGAATGAAGTAAAGCCAAACCAACAAGAGAAATTATTGACAGGAGAATTTTTCTTTGAACTCGGTAAAGAAAACCTTCAATCAACGATTGCATTTTTATTTGAACCGGAAGTGAAGTTAAAACAAGAGGTAAAACCTAATTTTAAAATGATAATTAACGGTGCTGATATTACTCCTACCGTAGAACAAGAAAACGGAAAATGGTTTTGGGTTTATACTGCTCTTCCCGGAAATCAAAATAAAATATCATATCAAATTGAATCTACGAAAAACGTAAAAGGCAAATTAGAGTTTTATTTGTTTCGGGATGTAAAACTTCAAATAAAGGATATCAAAAAGTTGAGTAAAAATAATGATGATCAACTTCCTCCGAGACCTTTTTCGGAAGGAATAAAAAAAGTAGTTAACAAAATTTTATCATATAATATTAAATAAGGAGTTTCAATGTATTTTGATTGGATTACCTGGAGCATTTGGTTGATTGGCTTTATCATTCTCATTGTGTGGACATTGATCCCAATTAGGGAGTTTAAAAAATTATTGAAACAAAAAAAAGAAGAACAATTATCTAAACAAAACTCCGGGAGCCGAAATTGATTTTAATCGACTATATCATCGTTTTTGTTTTTCTCATCGCTATGTTTTATGTAGGATCAATTTTCTACAAATGGGTTGGAAACTCCGATGATTACTATTTAGCCGGCAGGCAATTAACGCCATTTATTTTGGCTGCTGTTTTAGCTGCAACTAATGTTAATCTTTATAGTTTCGTTGGACAAGCCGGGATTGCCTACAAAGAAGGTATACCCATTATTTGGCAAACCTGGACGGGTAATATGGCTATGGTGATTTCTGGGCTATTTGTAATCCCAATATTTAGACGACTTAGGATACGAACAATCCCGGAATTTTTAGAAAAAAGATATAGCAAAGGAGTAAGAACATTCGTTGCCATCTTATGGGTTTTTCGTTTGGCGTTCTGGTTAGGCGTTGTTCTTTATACCGCTGTTATTGCTGCACAAACAATAACCGGGTATCAATCATTTACCGGGTGGGTTCTTATTTTTTCCGTAGTTGTCATTCTCTATACTATGCTCGGAGGAATGTGGTCGGTTGCTTTTACCGATGTTATTCAATTTGTACTGATGTTGGGAGGGGCATTAATTTTACTTCCCATCACAATGAGTCTTGTCGGATGGTGGCCCGGACTTGTCGCAAAACTTCCTGCTGGTTCATTAACCTTAGTCAGGCAAAATGGGGTGTATGATTGGAAGTTCATACTTGCCATATTTTTGTTGGGGATCGAATGGGCTTGTGTTGATCAAGGTTTATTGCAAAGAGCTTTTGGCGCAGAGAGCACAAGGTCTGTTTCTAAAGGTATGGTATTGGCTGGAATTGTAACAACTCCTTTTGCCCTGCTTTGGAACTTACCCGGTATAGCTGCAAAAATCATATTCCCTCACCTTAGCAACTCCGATACCGCTATTCCACTACTCATTGCAAACTATATCCCGAATGTTATTTTAGGCATTGTTGTCGTTGGGTTACTCTCTTCGCAGCTTTCGACTATTTCGGGGAATTTAAATGGAGTCGCTACAATTTTTGCGAGCGATATTTATGAAAATGTAATTAACAAAAAAGCGACGCAAAAAGATATTCTCTTTATTGCAAGATCGGTAACGGTACTTACCGGTATAGGGATGATGATATTTGCGTACTGGGTTCCAATACTTGGCGGTGCGGTAAATGCTTACCTTACGGTAATTGCAATTATGGATATGCCGTTATTTATTGTGGCAATTGTTTTTGGTTTGCTTTGGAAACGTGCAAACTGGCAAGGTGCTATTGGAGGATATTTAATTGGCGCAGCCGCCGGGATCGTCGGGCAATACTTTTACCAACTCAATTTTAATCTCACAACATTTATTTCTGCGGGCTTTGCACTTGTAGCTACGCCAATTATAAGTCTTCTTACTCAAAAAGTTAACAATTCCTCAATTAATGAGATTTGGTCGGCTAAAATTACTAGCGATGAAGAAATAAAAAATGAAAATGTTTACAATATTTTCCCCCAAACTTATGCCGGTAAAATAAGCTTGGGCATTTTCTTTTTGGGATTACTAATATTTTTATCTGGCGTAATATTAGGCAGCACAGGGAATGCTTCGGCATCACTAATTGCAGTTACCGGAATGGTTGTTTATTTCGCCGGCGGTTTAATGCGCGCCTATACTAATTAGTCAGCCCTTAAAAAGTGGGACAAACAGATAAAACAGAGAAAAAAAAGAGAAAAGAGGGGAAAAAAGATTAGCAAAAAATGCAAGATTTAAATAAAGTGCATAAAAAACCTTGCAAATTATTATGATAAAAAAGAGAGAAAAAAAATCACAAATCAGTATGTTCTTCTCGTTAAAAGACACGTTAGATCAGAAACATCCATTATTCATATTGGCAGAAAAAATTAACTGGCAGCAGTTTGAAGATGCTTTCAGTCCTCTTTATTGCTCAGATAATGGACGCCCAGCTTTGCCGATTCGGCTAATGGTTGGGCTGTTGATATTAAAACATCTGCGTAATATTTCAGATGAAAGCGTAGTAGAACAATACTCTGAGAATGTTTACTATCAATACCTTTGTGGACAGAGTGAGTTTGTAGCAAAGATTCCTTGTGAAGCAAGTGAACTGGTTCATTTCCGAAATCGAATAGGCGAGGCGGGGGTGGAGTTAATATTGAAAGAAAGTATTCGGATAAACGGGGATGACCGATTTGATCCTGATGTAAGCATAGATACAACAGTACAAGAAAAAAACATCACCTATCCAACAGATAATAAATTACACAGAAAGATCATTACAAAATGTAAAGTAATATCAGAGAAAGAAGACTTACCGGTACGACAGAGTTACAGCCGGACACTAAAGAAGCTTTCAATAGATCAGAGATTTCGAAACCATCCAAAGAATCACGGCAAAGCACGCAAGGCAGACAGGAAAGTAAAAACCATAGCAGGAAGATTAGTAAGAGAATTGGAACGTAATTTAGAGCCCAATTCACGGTATCAATCAGAATTAGAGTTGTATAAGAGAGTGTTAAATCAGAAGAAAGACGATAAGCACAAAGTCTATTCATTACACGAACCGGAAGTAGAATGCATCTCCAAGGGGAAAGAAGCAAAGAAGTATGAGTTTGGCAATAAAGCATCAATCATAACAACACAAACCAAGGGAGTAATAGTAGGAGCAATGAGTTTTAGGAATCCCTACGATGGTCATACACTAAAGCCGGCAATAGACCAAGCAGAAAAGTTATTAGAAAAAAAGAGTATAAAAACAGCTACAGCAGATAGAGGATACAGAGGAACGAGTAAAATAAATGAAGTAATAACTCACTTTACGCAAAAGTTATAATTGAATAGCCACGAGCTTCAGCTCGTGGACTAATAAACACCAGAAGCATTGGCTTTAGCCACAAAAACTGCCGTTTTGTGGCTAAAGCCCAGAGTTTGAGGTACAATTTATACCACGACTTAAAAGTCGTGGCAAAGCAAAGTACAATCTTGCGTAACATGAAGTAATAATTCAAAGTCCAAAACCATTTAGCAATAAAACACAGACAAAATACAAACAGAACAAATTAAAGAAACAATTCGGCAGAAGGGCTGCAATAGAACCGGTGATTGGACATCTTAAGACAGACCACAGAATGAAAAGAAATTTTTACAAAGGGATAACTGGTGATGCGATAAATGTTATGTTATCAGCTGCGGCCTTTAATTTCAAAATGATGATGAGAAAATGGACATCATCTTTTTGGCTCTTTTTTTATCGCTATTTTATTTCGCCAATTATTTCTTTTTTCGTTCAGGTTTTTTCCTCTCAAAAAGAAATTTGGGTTTTTAAGGGTTTACTAATTAATTAAGAAATGGATTTACTACTATGATTCAAGAATTGAAAATATCTACTCCTGGAAGAGTTTGTTTGTTCGGAGAACATCAAGACTATTTAGGTCTTCCCATTATTGCATGTGCTATTTCTCTAAGAGTTTATTTAGAGGGAAATAAACGAGGGGATAATATTATTGATATAAAATTACCTGATATTAATGACAGAGAAACATTCGCTTTGAACTTTCCTATCAAATACTGCAAGGAAAGGGATTACCTCAAGAGTGTTTTAAACGTGTTGTACAAAAAAGGGTTTACTTTCTCAAATGGAATTGATTGCACTGTTAAAGGTGAAATTCCAATCAATGCGGGAACTTCAAGCTCATCTGCATTAATTATCGCTTGGGTAAATTTTTTAGCTCAAATGAGCGATCAAGAAAAGCAATTAAACCCCGAAGAAATCGCATACCTTGCTTACGAAGCGGAAGTTCTTGAGTTTGCTGAACCGGGAGGAATGATGGATCAATATTCTACGGCTATTGGCGGCATTATTTATTTAGAATCTTACCCGGAAGTCAAAGTAGAAAAGATCAATGCAAACCTTGGTGCGTTTGTGTTAGGTGATTCCGGTGAGCCTAAAGATACTAAATACATTCTTGCAAGAGTAAAAAATCAAATTCAAAATGTTTGTAAAGAACTTCAAAAAAAACATCCGGAATTTTCTTTACAGAATATTAATATTGATGAATTGAACCGTTATGCAAAGTATCTAAGCGATGAACAACTTGTGCTTCTCAGAGGGACTCTAAAAAATAGAGAGATAACCGGAAAGGCAAAAAAGTTATTAGTAAAATCTTCTCTTGACCACAAAGAACTTGGGAAGTTATTAACAGAACATCAACACGTTCTTCGGGATATACTCAAAATTTCTACGCCGAAGATTGATAAAATGATAGATTCGGCTATTAAAGCAGGCGCTTATGGAGCTAAAATAAATGGTTCTGGTGGCGGTGGATGTATGTTCGCTTATGCACCGCAAAATACTGAAGAAGTGAAAAGAGCTATTGAAAAAGAAGGTGGGAAAGCATACATTATTTATGCTGATAAGGGGACTTATAGCAGTATTTTGGAGCTTATGCAATGAATGATGGAAAATTAGTAATTCTTGCCGGTGGAATTTCTTCACGCATGAAAAAACCTGTCGAGTTCAAAGAAACGGTTGATAATCGCTTAATTGATGATTCAAATAAAAAAACTAAATCAATGATTAGAGTTGGTCAGAACTTAAGACCTTTTCTTGATTACCTTTTATACAACGCACGAGAATCTGGATATAAAGAAATATTAATTGTTATCGGCGAAAAAGATGATAGCATAAAAAAGTACTATGGCGAGAAAGATTCATCAAATGATTTTTATGGTTTGAGCATTTCGTATGCTGTCCAAAAGATTCCATCGGGGAAACAGAAACCCATTGGAACTGCCGATGCTTTATACCAAGGGTTGCTTTCAAAAAAAGAATGGCAAAAAGATAGGTTTACTGTTTGTAATAGCGATAATCTTTATTCTCAATTGGCTCTGAAGTTAATGTTAAAGGAAGATCATCAAAATTCAATGGTTGACTATGACCGAAATTTATTAGAATTTGATATAGACCGTATCGTAAAATTTGCAGTTACTATAAAAAATGAAGGGAACTATTTAGTTGATATTATCGAAAAACCAACAGAAAAGGAGATTGAAAAAGCACGGGATAAGCAAGGTATTATTGGCGTAAGTATGAATATCTTTAATCTTCAGTATGATATGATTCTACCTTTTTTAGAAAGAGTTCCTTACCATCCTGTTCGACAAGAAAAAGAACTTCCTGAAGCTGTTAAAATGCTTGCGAATGAATTTCCTAAAAGTGTCTTTGCCTACTCATTAGCTGAACATGTCCCCGATTTAACCAATAAAAATGATATATTAATAGTTAAAAAATATTTAGAAGAACACTTCCCCAATTTTAAATTTTAAGACGATGAGTAAAGTAAGAAAGAAAAATCAGATTAGAAGAAATTTAATATTAAGAGCTTTACTGGATAATGGTCAATTATCCTTAACTGACCTGATGAAAAACACCGGCATCACTCTTCCTATTGTCTCAAAAATTATTGCCTCTTTGGCTAAGGAAAATTTAGTTATTGAGGTTAAGAAGAAAGACAATATTCAGGCTGGAAGACCTCCGTATTTGGTAAAACTTAACGGTAAAGCCGGTTTTATTTTAGGCGTAGATATCGGACGGCTTTTTACCAACTTCATTATTATGGATTTAGAGCATAACATAATAATGGATATCAGAAAAAAATCTATACTGCTGAGTAATGATATCAGTTTGATCGGACAATTAGAAAAAGAAATAAAAAGCGTTATTTCCGAAGCCAAGGTTAGCTGGAATAAATTGTTAGGTATTGGAATAGCGATTCCCGGTATGGTTAAAGGCAAAATAGGTTTAAGTGAAACTTATTTCAACTTTGGGGAAAAGTCTGCAAAAGAAATGTTGGAAGAGAGATTTAACAAAACCGTTCATATTGAACACGATTTACAAGCTATGGCGCTTGGTGAGTTATGGTTCGGTGAGGCTAAAAATGAAAAGAATGTGCTTTGTGTGAATGTTGGCTGGGGATTGGGATTAGGAATTATTTTAGATGGTAAAGTTTATTATGGCGAAGATGGATATGCCGGAGAATTCGGGCATATCCAGGTTGTCCCTGATGGTGAACTTTGTTATTGCGGCAAAAAAGGTTGTCTGGAAACTGTGTCTTCCAGCCGGTCAATAACGCGTATTGCCAGAGAGAGAATCGCTAAAGGCGCTTCTACAATGCTGTTAAATCATAATAAAGATATTGAGCAAATTGATGCAAGAATGGTTTTGGAAGCAGCTAACAGCGGAGATCTATTTTCGATTGAAATCATTGAAGAAGCTGGAAGGTTTTTAGGAGCGGGGATAGCATTCTTAATAAATTTATTTAATCCTTCGCTTATTATTCTTGGCGGTGGAGTTTCCAGCGCCGCTCCTTTTTTAGTAGAAACTATTAAAAGTAATGCGATGAAACATTCATTGGTTCAATTAAATAAAAATGTACGATTCGTTATTTCAAAACTCGGGAATAAAGCAGGCGCCCTGGGCGTTGCGATTTATTTAGCAAGGGATATATTTGAAGTTGACCACTTAAACCCGACTGCGTATGTTTAACAAAAATAAATTTAGATTATGAAAAATATCAAAGTAGTAATAACCGGTGGAGCTGGTTTTATTGGTTCTCATATTGTTGAGTATTGGGTAAGTAAAGAAGTTGAAGTTCATGTTATTGATAACTTAAGAAGTGGAAATATAAAAAACATTGAATCTTTTAAGAATGTTCACTTTCATGAAGTTAGCATTACAGATAGAGATGCGGTATTTGATATTTTAGAGAATGTTACTTATATCCATCATCTTGCTGCGATGATATCTGTACCGGAATCTATTCAAAAACCTTTGGAATGTGTTAACATAAATATTTATGGTTTACTTAATGTCTTAGACGCAGCCGTTAAACATGAAGCAAAGAAAATTATCCATAGCAGCAGTGCGGCTGTTTACGGGGAAAATCCCGAATCTCCCAAAGAAATTTCAATGGCGCCCAAACCCAAATCGCCGTATGGAATTACTAAGTTGGATGGTGAATATTATCTTCAAGTATATGAAGAAAATTACAATCTTAAGGGAACGGCATTACGATATTTTAATGTTTTTGGACCAAGGCAAGATCCCAAAAGTCAATATGCTGCTGCAATCCCCATTTTTATTAGCAAAGCATTAAAAGATGAGCCGTTTATCATTTATGGCGATGGCGAGCAAACAAGAGATTTCGTTTATGTAAAAGATGTTGTGCAAGCGAATATTCTGGCAATTACAAACGAGAAAGAGTCGGGTGTATTTAACGTTGGAAGGGGAGATGCAATCTCGATAAATCAAATTGCAAAATTGATTATCTCTGAGACAAAAAGTAACAGCAAAATCATTTATGAGAAAGCTAGACCCGGGGATATAAAACATAGCCTGGCATCAATAAAATTATCTGAGTTACATCTTAATTATTTACCTAAATATAATTTGGTTGATGGATTAAAAGATACAATCAAATATTTCGTCGAAGTTTTTACAAAATAAAATTTACACTTAATCCTTACTTTTGAGCAAATATACATTTTTAGAAAACAAGTTTGGCGGTTATCGGTCAGTCTTACTTTCTAATGAAAGTAGCGGAGCAAATTTCCACATAGCGCAGCAAGGGGCAACAGCTTTAAATTTTATGCTGCCTTTAGATAGCGGAAAATTGTTTGATGTTTTAGATGGTTTTGCTTCGCCGGAAGAATTTAAAGTTGGTGGTGGAGCAAGATGTTGGATTATGGCTCCCTTTTCTAATAGAATACCTAACGGGATTTATAAATTTGATGGAAACATCTACCAGTTGGAAGCTATTCCTCCCGGTGATAAAGTGATTCATGGCTTTATTTCACAAATTCCATTTGAAATCAATAATGTTGAAATAAACAATCGTTTTATTGAAGTTAGGTTCTTAACAAAAACAATTCGTCCCGGGATTTTCAAAGGTTATCCTTTCGCCATTGATATTTCCATTAAATATAAACTACAAGATTCTGAATTACATATACAGATAGCTGCCGAGAATGTCGGAGAGTCAAAGGCGCCTTTTGCAACCGGTTGGCATCCTTATTTTAAGACTTCAGAAAACGGTATTGAACATTTAGTTTTATCTATTGATGCCGATTCAGTTATTTTATTAGATCAAGATTATATTCCATTATCTGGTAATTTGGCTTATGGAAATATCGAGGACTTTCCCCCACTGGATTTTAGAAGTTCGTTAACTGCTCATCAAAGAGTTCTAAATGGTAGAGCAATTGATAATTATTATGGGAAAATTAAGGGAGATGGAAATGGTTATTTTACTTCTTCAATCTATGATCCGGATAACGGTTTAAAAATATCTTTATTTCAGAAAGGTGGAGTTACTTTATTATATACTGGAGATTCGTTAGCAGAACGTCAAAGAAGATCAATTGCTCTCGAGCCGTTGCAATTTATTACCAACGCTTTTAACAGAGAAGAATTTAAGAAAGATATTACAATTTTACCCGGCCAGAAATCTGTTTTTGAATTTGCATTGAGTGTTTTCAATAACAAATAAGTACGTATCCATCCATCTAAACCGTAAAGTTCTGCGAGGCGAATCTGAATATCTCTTGTAGTTATTCCCTGACATATATTGAAATAATTTTATCTTCTATCGTCCCGATGGTTCTTTCGTACTTTTAACTTAAACTGGATCAAAATAATTCTCGTTCACACTTAACGTGTAATTTTTATAATCAGATTTTACGTTATAAATAAAATACCCCAGCTCTCGACTTTTCATCTTGGCAAAGAGCTCCGTCCGATATTCATATATAAAATATTTTAATGTCATTAACGAAAACATTACATCGTCTATCTGTTTATAAATCTGTTTTCCTTTCGTAGAGTACCCGAGATACTCGAGAAGCTTTTCCTTGGGGATAACGATGTCAGTAAATTTTCTCTGGTCATAAACTTCCGCAAGGATTATTGTGGCCAGTTTATGCCCAAGTTTATAGAGAGAGATTCGTTCAATTGCATCAGTGATCTTTTCTTCCGAGTCCTCCTTTAAGAAACCCAAACCAAAACCTACAACATATTTTCCGTAATCACGGACAATGTAATTGTTGTTTCTGTACATACCCGCATCACCGAGAATTATTCTTTGCTCTTCGTCAGATAACTTATCTACACCAGATTCAGCTTTAGCTTTCGTTAAAAGCTCCTCCTTGGTAGGAAGAGCTTTATAGTTAGAGAATATCCCTTTATTAATAACTCACCTTACGCAAAACCATAGAAAGGTGTTAAATTTCTGGTGAGAAAAATCAGAGGTACTTGAGATGAAAAAAGAATACTTAGAACTTTACACCGATTATTTAATGAGTTCATTTTCATATACGACCGCCACCGGATTATCGGTCATGTCGGAA
>Ga0210009_1000124_pt1 | contig 98178 bp, 96 predicted proteins | sample CryGeyCG2114_065_FD_185457 | JGI IMG/M metagenome (GOLD analysis project Ga0210009, IMG submission 185457) | Groundwater microbial communities from aquifer - Crystal Geyser CG12_big_fil_rev_8/21/14_0.65 (SPAdes) (version 2) | ecosystem: Environmental > Aquatic > Deep subsurface > Groundwater ...
TCCTGGCGGCACCAAAAAACTCCTCGTCTAACCGAAAATTTACAAAAAACGCAACAGCCAAAAACTAGTACGCTCTAACGTATTGATTCTTAAGGGTATTTTTAGGTGGTTGTTAAAGTCCGGTTAACCTTTGCGGGTCAGATCACTCGCGTCAGCGATGTGCTCTGACCCCAACTGATTAAACCTACACCTGCATGTTCATGATGTCGGTATAGGCCTGCACCATGCGGTTGCGTACATGCAGCGTGGCCTGGAACCCGATCTGCGCCTTCTGGATGGCGACCATGGTTTCTTCTAGGCTGACGTTGGGGTTTTCAAGCTGTACCTCGCGTTGCAGCCGTGTTGCATCATTCTGTGCGGCGCTTACCGATGTCAGTGCACCGTTGAGCGCGTCGGCAAAACCACCTCCAGCGCCAGTTGCCCGCGTCGCCTGTCCAGCCAAACCGCCTGGGCGCATAGCCAGCGGCATCGTGGTAGGAGCAAGTCTGAGATTCATGGTGTGGCATGGGTTTGCAAAGGGTTGGCAGGATGCTAGCAACACGCACGGCAAAACATGAATTTGAATAACGCGGTAAAAACCCGTCTTATCGGCCTCATGTTTTGGCGACCACGTCAAATAATCATCTGCATCCGGGCTGACTTCAGCCTTTTTTGACCAGAATACGTCATGCCGTCTGCTACTGCTCTTGCTCCGATCGCGCTCAACCCAACGCTTGGCCAAAGACTGGCCGGGCTGGATCGTACACAGAAATTGCGTCTGACCATGGGTGTGGCCCTGCTGGTCGTAGTGGGCGTGGTGGGGTTGGTGATGGGGCGTCAAGCTGAATGGCGCGTGTTGTACGCCAACCTGGCCGACAAGGACGGTGGTGCCATCGTGGCCCAGTTGAGCCAGATGAATGTCCCCTATCAATATGCGGCCGGTGGCAACGCCATTTTGGTCCCTGCCGATAAGGTGTACGACACCCGACTCAAGCTGGCTTCACAGGGATTGCCCAAGGGTGCGGTCACTGGTTACGAGCTGATGGATACGGCCAATCGGTTTGGCATGACGCAGTTCCAGGAGCGCTTGACCTTCCAGCGTGGGCTCGAAGGTGAGCTCACCCGATCCATCCAGGCGTTGTCGTCGGTGTCGAGTGCCCGGGTGCACTTGGCACTACCCAATCAAAATGGCTTTTTCCGCGACCAGCAAAAGCCGTCTGCGTCGGTGGTGGTGGGCATGAACACGGGGCGCACGCTGGACCGCAGCCAGTTGGCGGGCATCATTCATCTGGTGTCTTCCAGCGTACCCGAAATGGATCCGCGCGCCGTGAGTGTGCTTGACGACACCGGTAAATTGCTATCCACCCCGCCCGGTGACGGTACGGGTGCGGCCAATGACGCAGAGCAGATGCAACGCGTACAGCAAATCGAACAGCTTTACAGCAGCCGCATCATGGACATTCTTGAACCCGTGGTGGGGCGTCAGAATGTGCGCGCGCAGGTGTCTGCCGAGCTTGATTTTTCACAGACCGAGCAGACGTCCGAACAATTTAAACCCAACCAGACACCAGATTCCAGCGCCATCCGCAGTCAGCAGATTCTGGAAAGTGGCGCTGGTGCGGCGGGTGTCTCTGCACCGTCTGGCGTACCAGGCGCGGTATCCAACCAGCCACCGGGAGCCACCACAGCCCCCATCAACGGTGCCGCACAAGCGCCTGCGGCGGCCAATGGCGCCAATGGTGCCAACGCTCCCGGCAATGCGAGTGCTGGCGCACGCAAGGAATCGATCATCAACTATGAATTGGACAAGACCGTGCGCGTGGTACGCGCTGGCACAGGCGCCATCAAACGCATCAGCGCGGCCGTGGTGATCAATCATCAGACCACCACCGATGCCAAGGGCAAAACCAACACCACACCCATCAGTGACGCACAGATGGAAAAACTGACATCTTTGGTACGCGAAACCGTCGGATACAACAAAGAGCGTGGCGATTCGGTGAATGTCGTGAATGCACCCTTTACCAGCGACAAAATCAAAACGGAGCCGGTGCCAGTGTGGCAACAACCTGCCTTGCTGGATTTGTTGCATAGCCTGGCCTGGCCTGTCGGGACGCTGCTGTTTGGCGCACTGGTGCTACAGGGCATGATTCGCCCGGGACTCAAGGTGATGGCGCAATCGGTCACCACTCGTACAAGCAATGCCGGGGCATCTGCGCTGGATGCAGTGGAGTCCGAGCAGCCGGAGCGACCCATGCTGGCAGCGCCCACAGCATCCGTATCACAACCTGCAGTGGCAACTCCGGGTGAACTGGCATTGGAGGACGCACGCAAATTGACGCGTGACAACCCGGCTGCAGTTGCTAACATCGTCAAAACATGGATCAACGGCGAATCACCCGCCTGACTGAATCCAGTTTGAACGGAGCAACCCACCATGCCACAGACCGATGGACTTGAAGACGCCGCCATTCTGATGATGTCCCTGGGCGAAGGGGAAGCTTCAGAGGTGTTCAAACACCTGTCGCCCAAAGAGGTGCAAAAGCTGGGCGAAGCGATCGCCAGAACGAAGACCATTACGCGCGAACGCGTCAACGATGTGGTGGACAAATTCACGGGTGTCGCCGCTGCGCAAAGCTTGCTGGTGTCCAACTCGGGCGACTATGTGCGATCGGTGCTCAAACGTGCGTTGGGAGACGACAAGGCAGCGCTGCTGATTGACCGTATTTTGCAAGGTGGCGACGTGTCGGGCATTGAAAGCCTGAAGTGGATGGAGCCCTCCAGTGTGGCTGAACTGCTGCGCAACGAACACCCGCAGATTGTGGCGGCCATTCTGGTGCATCTTGATTTTGACCAGGCCGCTGACATCCTGAAGTTTTTCAACGAGCGTCAGCGCAACGAGGTGATGTTGCGCGTAGCCACCATGGAGGGTATCCAGCCCACCGCGCTGAAAGACCTCAACGAGGTGTTGTTCAAGGTGCTGGCGGGCGGCGACAAGATGCGCAAGTCGTCGCTGGGTGGAGTTAAAACCGCAGCAGAAATGATCAACCTGATGGGCACTGCCATCGAGGGCACGGTGATCGAGTCGATCCGCAACCATGACCCGGACCTGGCGCAGAAGATCATGGACAAGATGTTTGTCTTTGACGACGTGATCAAGCTCGACGACAAGTCGATCCAGACCGTGCTCAAGGAGGTGTCTTCAGACGTCCTGATCGTAGCGCTCAAGGGGGCGCAGCCCGAGCTCAAGGAAAAATTCCTGTCCAATATGTCTACGCGTGCGGCCGAGTCGCTGCGCGAAGACCTGGAGTCGCGTGGGCCGATGCGCTTGTCTGAGGTCGAGGCGCAGCAAAAAGAAATCCTTAAAACAGTGCGGCGTTTGGCTGACGAGGGCACCATCGTCATCGGTGGCGGTGCAGATGACCAGATGGTGTAACCATGCGCAACGATGACCGTTTCATTCCAGGCGAAGAAATCAAGGACGTGGCCCAGTGGCAGTTCAACGCCATACAAACGGCAGCACAGTTGTTGCAGGCGCAGGTGCGAGAGCGTGAGGCGCAACAACAGGACGCCTCGCAAAATGGACAGCACCAGCAGGCCTACCAAGACGGATTTGCCGCTGGTGTGGCACATGCTAGGCAAGCCGCTGAACGAGCGTCGCAGCAGCAAATGCAGGATTTTTTGGCGCATCAAGCGCAGGATTCGGCACAACGTTTTGCGCAACTTTTGAAACGAGCCGAGCAACAATTGCAAGATGTTGAGCAGACCTTAGCGCAAGGCACGCTGGCGCTGGCGTGTGAGGTGGCACGCCAGGTGTTACGCCGGGAGCTGGCGGTCGATACGCACAGCGTACTGCCCGTCATCAAGGAGGCTCTGGGGTTGCTGGATGCTCAATACAAGATTGCCCTGGTGCGGCTGCATCCCGCAGATTTGCAAGCCTTGGGCGCGCTTATTTTGGCCGAATTTGCAGACAATAGATTGAGTTTGCGCGCCGATGCAAGCTTGCAGCCAGGCGACTGTGTTGTGGAGTCGGCTGGCACGGTGGTGGACGGCACGCTGTCCAAGCGCTGGCAGCTTGCCGTGGCAACACTGGGTTTGGACAGCAGTTGGGAGAAGGCAGATGGTGCCAACTGATCACGTCCTGAAATGGGAAAGCTTCTTTGCGGATGCCGGGCACAGGGTTCACTCAGCCAGGGCTCTGGAGGTGCGCGGAACACTGACGCGCCTGACCGGGCTGGTGCTGGAAGCGGTGGGCATCCGGTTACCCGTAGGGTCGCAATGCTGGGTCAGGATGCGCGGGCAGTCACCGGTACTGACCGAGGTGGTCGGGTTTTCGGGTGATTCAGCTTACCTGATGCCCGCAGGCGACGTGCATGGCTTGTCCAGCGGCGCCAGTGTGGAGCCCGCACCAGCTTATGTGGCTATTCCAAGACTGGGGGAACGCCGCCAGACAGCCCGGGAAAGCGACAGACCGGCCGCCTTGCGTTTGCCGCTAGGCGACGGCTTGTTGGGACGCGTGGTGGACGCGCATGGCAACCCGATGGATTACAAAGGCCCGATCCCAGATGTGACCTCTGTGGCGCTGGATCGCAAGCCGATCAACGCCATGGACCGGGCACCAGTGCGCGAACCGCTCGATACCGGCATTCGAGCGATCAACGCGTTGCTCACGGTCGGGCGCGGACAGCGACTGGGTTTGTTTTCTGGCTCTGGCGTGGGCAAAAGTGTGTTGATGGGCATGATGGCGCGCTACACCCAGGCCGATGTGATCGTGGTGGGTCTGATTGGCGAACGCGGCCGCGAGGTGAAAGAATTTATTGAAGATATCCTGGGTGAAGAAGGACGCGCACGCTCCGTGGTGGTGGCCGCTCCGGCGGATGCCCCCCCGCTGCTGCGGATGCAAGGCGCGGCGTACGCGACGGCGGTGGCAGAGAGCTTTCGGGACAAAGGCAAACATGTGCTGCTGCTGATGGATTCCTTGACACGCTACGCCATGGCACAACGCGAAATTGCGCTAGCCATTGGTGAGCCACCGGCCACCAAAGGCTATCCCCCGTCGTGTTTTGCCAAGTTACCCCAACTGGTAGAACGCAGCGGCAACGGGCTCAACGGGGTGGGGTCGATTACCGCTTTTTATACGGTTTTGTCAGAGGGTGACGACCAGCAAGACCCGATTGCCGACGCGGCGCGTGCCATTCTTGACGGGCATATTGTGCTGTCACGCACCCTGGCCGAGGCGGGGCACTTTCCGGCCATTGACATCGAACAATCGGCTTCGCGCGTGATGCACAACGTGGTGTCGAGCGAGCACTTCAATATGGCGCGTCAGTTCAAGGCGATCTATTCGCAATACGAAAAGGGGCATGACCTGGTGCAAATTGGTGCTTACGTGAACGGTTCAGACGCGGCGATGGATCAGGCCATTGCGCTGCATCAGCCCATGATGGACTTTTTGCGCCAGGACATGTTTGAAGCGGCGTCCATGCAAGACAGCGTTGCAAGCATGCAAGCGACCCTTGAGCCGGGTCAAAGGCAACCGGCATGAGTGCGCTCAGAAGCTTGCAACTTGCCATCGAGATGGCTGTCGCGCAGCGCGATCAGGCACAAACACGCCTACAGCAAGCGCACCAGGCACAAGCGTTTGCAGGCGCACAGATGCAACAGTTGACCGACTATTTGCGAGAAACCGAACAGCGTTGGTTGAGCGGCGCACGCAAAAGCATCGAACCCGAGTTGTTGCACCATCACTACCAGTTTGTGGCGCGGTTGATCCAGGCCATTGAACTGCAGGACGGTGTCCTGCAAGGTACACGCCAACGTGTCGAGATCGCACAACAAGAATTACTGAAAATGGAACAACGCCTGGCAAGTTTCAAGCAGTTACTGCAAAAGCGTCTGGCTGCCATAGCGCAACGCCAACAGCGCAGTGAGCAAAAGCAGATGGATGAGTTTGCCGCCCTGTTGGTGCAACGCCATCGCAAATTACAAGCAGAGGCCATTTGATGACGATTCAATCCAACCACAGCATGGTGCACCGGCACGCGGCCCCTGTGCACGCGGCAGGCAAGCCTTGCAATATCAACGCTATTGGCCTTGGTAACGAGTCCGGGGATTTTGCTGATGTGATGGGAGGCTTGTTGACTGCTGGCAGCACTGACCAGACGCCAACCGCAGTGCTGCACCAGCTTGCGCAGCAGATTGATCCAGACAATGCCACTGCCATGGCAGAAGCGTCGCTGGCGCAGCAGGCGACGGCAAAAACAGAAATAGCCTCAGAAATAGCCTCAGAAATAGCCTCAGAAATAGCCTCAGAGGCAGCGGTAACGTCAGCGACGAAGACAAGTTTGGCTGGACAAACACCAACGGGTGAAGTCAATCCTGTGGCCGATCTGTTAGCGCAGACGCCGGGCTTGGCACTGCTGCCTGCCATCGCCACCCAAGGGGTTCCGTCGACCCAGCAGGGGAAGAACACGGTGGCCCGGCTTAGTGCTGCGCCAGTTGGCTTGCGGACGTCTTCCATGTCAGAAACAAAGAACAGCCCGGCCGAAACTGTCGGCGAGAAGAAGGTACTGGCGCTGGTGCTTGACAAACCAGTGCCGCAGAGACCGGTTGAAAGTGAGACGTTGGGCAATCAAAGCAGGGGGCGGACTCCTGCCATGACGTTTGGTGCAAGTAAAAATAATGCTCCCATGCACACTGGCGCAGCAGCGTTACCGCAACTGGGGCATCCAAGTGTCGAGACGTTGCAAACGATGCTGACCGTGCCCGGCATGCCACACATGCCTGAGAGCAAGGATAGGAACAGGATCTCGCTTACTGAAGCGGGTCCGGGCTTGAGTGGGCCTTACCCGGTGACGGATCGTCTGGGTATTTCGCCCACCTACGAGGTCACGCAAGCTACAACCCTGGTGGCAGACACACAGATCGCAGAGACAGTGAGCTATTGGGCAACCCAAGGCATCCAGAATGCAGAATTGACCGTAGATGGGTTGGGCAGTGAGCCTGTGGATGTGCGCATTGCGCTCGACGGCGATCAGGTCCAAGTAGATTTCCGCAGCGACCAGCCTCAGGTTCGCCAGGTCATTGAGGCAGCAACGGCACAGTTGAAGAATCTTCTGCTCACGCAAGGCATAGAACTTTCGGGCATGTCGGTGGGTTCTTTTGATCAAGGGGCTCATCCATCCGGCGCGCGCACACCCAAGCCAAACCATTCACGAACAACTGAGGTGCAGGTCATTCAAGACGTGGAAACCATGCCCGTGCACAGGCGCAACTCAAGCGTGGGAAGTGCTTTGGACTTGTATGTGTGACGTTAGACTCAGCTGTGTGGACAGATGCAGTGTTGTTTTGCCTCTTTTAAGACCCTCAGTGGCTAACTTCCTGCTCAATAATCCCGATCAATGGGCTCTATGAGGAACAATTGTGGCTACGAAACCTGAAGCTGATGCACCAGAAGCCGAAGCAGCCAAACCAGCTGCCAAAAGCAAGAAAAAGTTAATCATCATCATCGTGTCGGTCTTGCTGGTAGTTTTGCTGGCAGGTGGTGGTGCGCTCTTTTACATCAGCAAGCAACGCGCCGCTGCGGCAGCGGCAGCCGAAGACGGATCAGGTGAACCTGTAGCACCCGCAGCAGCAGCGCATGCTGCAAATACTGCACCCCCTGTGTACCTGCCCATGGACAACATGGTTGTGAACCTGGCCGATCCTGGTGGCGAACGGGTGGCACAGGTGGGCATCACCCTGGAGGTGCTGGACGCACATGCATCCGATACAGTCAAGGCTTATATGCCAACCATTCGCAGTGGCGTACTGATGTTGCTGTCGCAACGTACCGCAGACGAGTTGCTGTCAGCAGAGGGGAAACAAAAATTGATTGAAGATATTCTGCGCGAAACCTCCAAACCGTTTGGTGGCGGAAATGAACATGCGCCTGCGCGAAAGGTGTCCAAAAAAGCAGCGGATCAGTTTCCCGTGGTACGCGTCCTGTTTTCCAGTCTGATCGTGCAGTAATGGGCAGCAAGGTTTGCCATGAGTGAGTCATTCTTATCTCAAGAAGAAGTCGATGCCCTGCTGGAGGGCGTGACCGGAGAAAGCCAAAAGCTTGAGCAAGAAATCGCCGAGACTGGCGAGGTACGACCGTACAACATATCAAGCCAGGAACGCATCGTGCGTGGGCGAATGCCCACCATGGAAATTGTGAACGAACGCTTTGCGCGCAACCTGCGCATTGGTTTGTTCAATTTCATTCGGCGCAGTCCAGAAATATCGGTCGGCCCTGTGACGGTGCAACGTTACAGTGCATTTTTGCGTGAATTGGCGGTGCCCACCAATTTCAATATTGTGGCTATCCGTCCATTGCGCGGTAGCGGTTTGGTCGTCTGCGAACCCGCTCTGGTATTTGGCGTCATCGAGTCACTTTACGGCGGCATCGGCAAGTTTCAAACCCGTATTGAGGGGCGCGATTTTTCGGCCACCGAACAGCGTGTCATCAACCGCATGGTGGATGTGATCACCGACGAATACAAAAAAGCATGGGTGGGTATTTATCCGCTCGAGCTTGACTACCAGCGCTCTGAAATGCAACCACAGTTTGCCAATATTGCCACCCCGAGCGAAATCGTGGTTTCTACCTCGTTTCAGCTCGAAATTGGCGAAATCACGGGCTCAATCCATATCTGCATGCCGTACGCCACACTGGAGCCGATCCGCGATGTGCTTTACTCATCGACGCAGGGTGATTCCATTGAAGTGGATCGCCGCTGGGTGAACGTGCTAACACAGGAAATTCAGGCTGCAGAGGTGATTTTGGTGGCGGAATTGGCACATGCGCGCGCAACGGTCGAACAGTTGCTGGCCATGAAGCCTGGGGATTTCATTGAGCTTGATAGGCAACAACGCATTGAGGCAAAGGTTGATGGAGTGCCCTTGTTCGAATGTCAATACGGCACGCACAATGCCAAGTACGCGTTGAAAATAGAAAAGAATTTGCGCAGCAACGACACAAGCTGGAAAGGTGATCGACATGGCAACTGACGACAAGCCTGCGGAAGACAAGCCGACCGAAGATGATGGCCTGGCGGATTGGGCTGAGGCACTGATGGAGCAGAAGGCGGCTGATGCCCCGGCTCCAGCCGCCCCGCCAGGTGGCGTGTTGGCGCAGGACGATCCCAAGCCGTTTTCCTCGACCGCCGGCGGCGGTGGTTCGGCAACTGATGCGCCCATCAATGACATCAATCGGGTGTTGGACATTCCGGTATTGCTGTCGGTTGAACTCGGACGCACCAAAGTACCGATTAAGCATATTTTGCAGTTGGGGCAAGGCTCGGTGGTGGAACTCGACGCGCTAGCGGGAGAGCCCATGGACGTGCTCGTCAATGGTTACCTGATTGCGCAGGGCGAAGTAGTGGTAGTCAACGATAAATTTGGCATCCGATTGACCGACGTGGTAACGCCATCTGAACGCTTGCGTCGCGTTAGCAAGGGTGGATGATCGATGTCTGCGGGCTGGTTATCGATTGCTTTTTTGGTGGCGTTGCTTGCGTCGGTGCCGTTGGGCATCAAGTGGTTGCAGCGCCGTCTGGTAGGGAGCATTTCGCCGGGGTCTGTGGTGAGTTCAAAGGTTGTGTCGGCGGTTGCCGTTGGCCCGCACCAGCAGGTGGTGACGGTGGAGGTGGGTTCTCCTGAGAGTCGGGTCAGATTGGTGTTAGGAGTGACGGCGCAGTCGGTGGCCTTGTTGCATCAGACCGCCTTGCCGTTGAAGGCCCCGGATGTTGTGCCTGCCAAGCACGATGGGCTTGCTGACCATGAATAGACGACTGTCGTGGCTGACCAAGGGGGGGGTACTGGTAGGCGCCGTGTTGGGGGCGTCTCTAGCATGGTCGCAAAGCAATGCTCAGCTTCCGTTATTGATCAGTAATGGGGGCAGTGGTACCAGTTATTCTGTGCCCGTTCAGACGCTGCTTTTTTTTACTGCCCTATCTTTTTTGCCTGCTGTGTTGTTGATGATGACGGGGTTTACGCGCATTGTGATTGTGTTGTCACTGCTGCGCCAAGCCTTGGGTACCCAGTCGGCCCCGCCCAACCAGGTCATCGTGGGCCTATCGCTGTTTCTGACGCTGTTTGTCATGGGACCCACGCTCGACAAGGTTTACAGCGATGCGTATCTGCCCTATTCCACCAACACGCTCAGTTTTGAGCAGGCGTTGCCCAAAGCTGAGGCCCCCATGCGAGCCTTTATGAGCAAACAAACCCGGCAAGCGGATCTGGCCTTGTTTGTCAAATTAGCCAAGCTCGACACCCAGACCGATGCTGCAACAGCCCCGATGCGGGTCTTGGTACCGGCCTTTGTCATCAGTGAGCTCAAGTCAGCGTTTCAGATTGGCTTCATGATCTTTATTCCCTTTTTGGTGATTGACATTGTGGTGGCCAGTGTTTTGATGTCATTGGGCATGATGATGTTGTCGCCGGTGCTGGTGGCCCTGCCGTTCAAGTTGATGATCTTCGTCCTTGCGGATGGCTGGAACCTGTTGGTAGGTTCGCTGGCCGCCAGCTTTGTGACCTGAGGGGTAAGTTCATGAATGCACAGATGGTATTGACGATGGGGCAGGAGGCGTTGTGGATGATGTTGCTCATTTCTGCCCCCGTGCTGGGTATCATCTTGCTGGTGGGCTTGTTGGTCAGCTTGTTTCAAGCGGTCACTCAGATCAACGAGGCAACGCTGGCGTTTGTGCCCAAGCTGGTGGCGGCAATGGCGGTATTTGCCATTGCGGGGCCGTGGATGCTGACCAGCCTGGTTGAATACATCCGCCGCACCCTAGAGGCCATTCCCTCTGCGGTCATGTGACGATTGAGTCGCAGTCGCGTCGATGATCACTTTTTCGGAAGCTCAGCTCACCGCTTGGTTGTCGCCGCTGATCTGGCCTTTTTTGCGCACGCTGGCCGTGCTGACATCGGCACCCGTGCTGTCGTCAAGAACGTTTCCCGTGCGCGCCAGGATTGGCCTGGCCTTTTTTGTTGCATTGGCCGCTCAACCCACGTTGGGGTTGCAACCCGTGATTGGCCTCAATGACCCGCAAGCGCTGGGCGCTGTCTTTCAGCAAGTTGGCGTTGGTTTGGCCATCGGTTTTTCAATCCGGGTGGTTTTTGCCGCAGTGGAACTTGCGGGTGAGGTGGCGGGTTTTCAGATGGGTCTGAGTTTTGCTTCTTTCTTTGATCCGTCGCTGAATACGCAATCCAGTGCGGTTGCGCGCTTCTTCGGGCAGACGACTCTGTTCCTGTTTGTCGTGATGAACGGTCATCTGATGGTGTTACTGGCAGTCATCCACAGTTTTCAGGCTTTCCCGGTGGATCAGAATTTTCTGCGTGCTTTGGAGCAAATGAAGGTGATCGATCTGGGCGCCAATTTGTTCGCTAGCGGTTTGTGGATTGCGCTGCCCATGGTGGGTATGTTGATGTTTGCCAACCTGGCACTCGGCATTGTTTCGCGGGTGGCACCGCAGATGAACATTTACGCGATCGGGTTTCCGGTCACACTCACCGTCGGTTTGATTGGCATGGCGGTGACGCTGCCGATGCTTGATGAGCCGGTGATGCATCTGATGCAAACCGCCATCGATGCATTTGGAACGGGTTGAATGAAGCCCTAGACCAGGTTGTTTCTGATCGCGTACACGGTCAGTTCTGCGTTGTTGGATAGTTTAAGTTTTTCTAGCACCCGTGCCCGGTAGACGCTGACCGTCTTGGGGCTGAGCATCAACTCATCGGCAATGTCAGAAAGCCGCTTACCAGAAGCAATTTTCAACAAGGTTTGCAGCTCTCGCTCAGACAGACTAGCGTGAAGCGTGGTGTGCTGGGGCGCATGCAGGTTGTCAACCAGCATCTGCGCCACCTCCGGTGATACATATTTTCTACCCTGCGCAAGGGTCCGAACAGCAGTGATCAGGTCTGCCGGGTCCCCCGCCTTGTTCAGGTAGCCTTGGGCACCCGCTTTCAGGCAACGCAGCGCGTATTGGTCTTCAGGAAATATCGACACCATCAGTACCTTGACCGGCGCATCGGACTCTCGCAAACTGGCCAGCACATCCAGACCATCACGGCCAGGAAGATTGATGTCAAGCACAAGGACGTCACAAGGGTGCGTACGCAGGGCATCACGAACTTCAGCATAGGAGCTGGCTTCAGCCACAACCTGAATGTCTGGCGCTTCGGACAGGGTGTCCTTGATGCCACGGCGGATCATGGCATGGTCGTCACACAGAATTACTCGGATCATGATCAGGATTGTGCCGTTTGTTGCACTTGCGGCGCAAGCGGAATCATCAGCGTAATAGCTGTACCTGCGCCGGGTGTGGAACTGACATCGACCCAGCCTCCGACAGTTTTGGCACGTTCTTTGAGCCCTTTCAGTCCAAATCCACCTCGCTGTGATGGCAGCATTTCAGAAATACCCTGTCCATTGTCTGAGACCTCCAAAGAGACATAGCTGCTATCACTGGAAAGACAGATGTTGACTTCGGTGCACTTGGCGTACTTGCTGATATTGGTCAGCGCCTCTTGCGCCGTTCTGAAGATCGTGAGCTCGACGTTAGCGGGAAACGCTGTAGTCAACAAATCAATGTGCACTTTGGCCTGGATGCCTCTGCGGCTGGAAAAACTGGCCTGTAGCCATTGAATGGCTGCCGTCAACCCCTGGTCAAGAACGGCTGGCCTCAGGTTCATCATGATGCGTTGACTTGCTTCTATGGCCTGTTGCAACATAACGGTTGCAGCTTGCAGGTGCTGCAACATTTGCGGGTCTGTGCAGTGCCTTTGAACCCAGGAGATATCGAAACGAATAGCCGCCAAAGACCCACCCACATCGTCGTGAATTTCACGCGCGATAGCGGCACGTTCTTGTTCAATCGTCGCTTGAAGATGCTCTGCAAATTGCGCCAACTGCCTTTCGGATTGCGCCAGATCGGCGTCGGCGCGCTCTTTGGCCAACAAGAGTTGATGCGCTTCGATGGCTCTTTGGATGACATGGCGGACCTTGTGCAGGTCATCTTTGGGCAAATAGTCACTGATGCCAGCCTGTATCGCCTGGACCGCCAGGCTCTCACCAATGGCACCTGAAAGCAGGATGAATGGCAAACGTATCTTGCGTTCCTGCATGACCTGCCAGGCATCCAGGGCAGTGAATCCGACAAGCCGGTAATCTGCCACCACAACGTCAAACTGCTCCCGAGTCAGCGTCTCGACAAACACATCCAGTTGATCTACCCGCTGTAGCTGCACTGTGGCTGCGGACTTTTTGAATTCGCGCAACAAAAGTTCATGATCCGGCAAGGAATCTTCAAGATGAAGAATGTGCAGACACGATGTTTCGGAGCTGAAGTTAGGCATGATTGGCGCTATGATTGTCGTCAATGTGAATTTTGCTCGTTTTAAAGGAAATTTTTCGAGGAATCTAGTGCAAACACCAGAGCAACCCAGCTATTCGGTGCCCACCGTGTCTTTACCTGTGATGATGGTGGCTGAGGTTCAGGACTCGCTTCTTGTGGTGGTGCATGACCTGAGTCGTCTGGATGGCCTGCTGGCTCACGCCATGGAAAATTTGTTGCAACGCTTTACCAATGCAAGCATGGATTTGAGTGAGCCGCAATTGATGGCGTTGAAAGAGTTGGAAGGTGTGCGCTCAGGCTTGCATGCCGCAGTGACGGAGTTGCAGTTTCAGGACATGGCTTCCCAGTTGATCGGGCATACGTCCAAAATTCTGCAAGGATGTGCGTATCGTTTGGCCTCTGAATCAATGGGTGGTGAGGACGGGGAAGCTGTACCGTTTGTAGAAGATGTGCCAGAGCGGCCCAATCCAGTCACGCAAGACGAGATGGAAGCGGGATCCATCGAGTTGTTTTAATAAATGTTTGAGGAGTTGGAGATCACATGCCGGTAATTCTCACTGTTGATGACTCACCTTCCATGCGGAGGATGGTTTCATTTACCCTGACGGGTGCCGGCTACGAGGTGGTTGAGGCTGTGGACGGCGTGGATGCCTTTGAAAAGGCGCAGACACGTTCCTTTGATTTGGTGTTAACTGATCAGAACATGCCTCGGCTTGATGGCTTGGGACTGACGCGCAAGTTGCGAGAGCATCCAAATTTCAAAACGACACCCATCCTGATGTTGACCACCGAGTCAAGCGATTTGATGAAGCAGGCTGGGCGTTCAGCAGGCGCGACGGGTTGGCTTGTCAAACCATTTGACCCGGTTAAGTTGATTGAAGTGATCAAAAAAGTTGTCAAATAGCTGGGCAGAGTACGCTTTCATGGTCAGATTTACGGAGCACGGCAATGGCTGAGGCACATCGGGAGAGTGGCGGTTCAGGGGCAGACTTCGACCTGAGCCAGTTCTATCAGATTTTTTTTGAAGAGGCGGGTGAAAATCTGGATCAGATGGAACAGATGCTGCTCCATCTGAACCTTGATACAGCCGATGATGAAGAACTCAACGGTATTTTCCGTTGCGCGCACTCCATTAAAGGCGGTGCAGCAACCTTTGGCTTTTCCGATGTAGCTGAACTGACGCACAAGATGGAGTCACTGCTGGACAAGTTGAGACGCCACGAGTTAAAACCAACATCAGCCATGGTTGATGTCTTGTTGGAGTCTGCTGACGCATCACGCGCATTGTTGGCGTGCCATCAGGCGGGTACTGTTGGACAAGGTCCGGCCACGGGTGAGTTGGTGCGTCGGATACAGGCATTTGTTGCTGGCGAGGTCCCCCCTGTGCCGCCCACGGTTGCGACTCCTGTCGTGTTGCAAACGGCACCTGCACTCCCTGCAAAAAGTCAAACAGCGTCTTCCCATGCCGCCCCCGAAACAGCATCTGCAACTGTAGGCGCCATGCGACAGCTGGTCATCCGGTTAACGAAACTTCAGCATCCTGAACAAGCGAATGCCGTGATGGAACTTTTCAGGGACATTCCCGGCTTGGGCGAAATCAAAATCCTCGAAGCGCCTGATATTGCATCAGACGAACGTGTTTTTGACGTCAGCACAAGCTCCTCCAATGAGGACTTGCTTGATTTGTTTGCCTTTCATGTAGCGCGGGAACAGGTCCTCATCCAAGAGGCACCGCTATCAGCAGAACAAGCCGTTGCGCCAGCCGCAGTAACAGCCATCGCTGAACCTGCTGGGACCGGTTATGGTTTTTTTGACGGTGCACCGGGCGCACCGCAACCTCATCCAGCAGAAACAAGCTCCACTCTAGTCGTCGCCGAATCAAGCAAACCCGTTACCCCACGGGCTTCGGTTGCAAGCGTGCCCCAACCCGAGGCCGCAACGATCCGCGTGGCTATCAGCAAGGTCGATCAACTTATCAATTTGGTAGGCGAATTGGTCATTACCCAAGCCATGCTGGCCCAGAACAGTCGTCTGCTTGATCCTGCGGTCTATCAGCAGTTGCTCACAGGGCTGTCAGACCTGGACCGCAACACGCGAGACTTGCAAGAGTCTGTCATGTCCATCCGCATGATCCCCATGTCGATTGTGTTCAGCCGGTTCCCTCGCATGTTGCGTGATCTGGCAGGCAAACTCGGAAAAAAAGTGGACTTTGTTACACAAGGCGAGGCCACTGAACTTGACAAAGGATTGGTCGAGAAAATTACCGACCCGTTAACTCACCTCGTGCGCAACAGTTGTGATCACGGAATTGAGTTGCCCGCAGACCGGGTACGGGCAGGTAAGTCAGAAACCGGGACCATCACGTTGTCTGCAGCACACCAAGGCGGCTCAATCGTGATTGAGGTGCGTGACGATGGCAAGGGGATGTCACGGCAAAAAATTCTGGACAAGGCCCGCGAAAGAGGCATGGAAGTCTCAGACCAGTTGTCTGACGCCGAGGTTTGGCAACTCATTTTTGCGCCTGGTTTTTCAACCGCTGAAGTGGTGACGGATGTATCTGGCCGTGGCGTGGGTATGGATGTTGTCAAGCGAAACATCTCGTCGCTCAATGGAACCGTAGACATCGAGTCCCACGAGGGCCAAGGCATGCGGGTGTCAGTACGCTTGCCGCTGACATTGGCCATCATGGACGGGATGTCTGTTGGCGTGGGCAATGAGGTCTACATTCTGCCGCTCTCGTCGGTTGTTGAATCATTCCAGGTCCGTTCCGAAGCCATCAGCACGGTGGGGCAGGATGCCCAATTGGTTAAAGTCCGTGACGAATACATGCCGGTGATTGAGCTTGAAAAGGTTTTCCAGGTTCCCCGCTTTGACAGTGAAAAAACCAGTGACATGATGGTGGTGATTGAGGCCGACGGCAGTCGGGTTGTCTTGTTGGTAGATGAATTGCTTGGACAGCAACAGGTGGTTGTAAAAAACCTGGAAACCAATTACCGAAAGGTTCCCAATGTTTCAGGTGCAACGATCCTGGGCGACGGAAAAGTAGCTCTCATCCTTGACACCGGTGCGCTTGTCCGCCGATCACGCCACTAAGGTATGCGGAAATCACAGATATCCCATTTCTGGCGGCACGGTCAGGCGCATTGCATCGTTGCAAATCGTTTGTGCAGCCAAGCTGCACGGCGCGCTTTGCGCCTAGCACTGCCTCCTGTCAGCACTCGCCATCAACAGGACATTTGCAATTTCCGCATCCCTAAGAAACTTTGAAAGACTCCAATGAAAGATGCCGTACCGGGTGAAATCCGCAAAGAAATGACGAGTAACACAACTTCAGAATATCTTACCTTTCGACTTGGACAAGAAGAATACGGCATCGATATCTTGAAAGTTCAGGAAATACGTGGCTATGAATCACCAACCAGAATTGCCAATGCGCCTTCATTTATCAAAGGTGTTGTCAATCTTCGCGGCACGATTGTTCCAATCGTTGATATGCGATTAAAGTTTAATTGTCAAAGTGCCAACTACGATGCTTTTACAGTCGTCATTATTTTAAACTTACAACACAGAATTGTTGGTATTGTCGTTGATTCTGTCAGTGATGTCATGAGTTTGACCGAGGATCAGATTCGCTCAGCACCTGATATTGAAAGCATTATTGATTCAGATTCTGTGATCGGATTAGGTTCGCTTGATAATCGAATGCTAATATTACTTGATATTGAAAAATTAATGTCAAGTTCTGATATGGGCCTTATTATTTGATGGCCAACTTGATTTTTAAAAATAGTTATTTTTATTTGTTTTATAAATAATGCACACTGAAGTTCCTGTGCGTGAATTCGAGTGGGAAGATGCTGACTTCAGAAAAGTTCAAAAACTGATCTATCAACATGCAGGCATCAGCCTTCATGATGGCAAGCACGCCATGGTTTACAGCCGTCTTTCAAGACGGCTGCGTGAAACAGGCTATCAAAGTTTCACAAAGTATTTGTCTTGGTTGGAGTCCAGTGATGGTCCAGAGTGGCAAGAATTTGTCAATGCGCTCACAACCAACTTGACGTCATTTTTCAGAGAGCGCCACCACTTTGAAATATTGCACGACCATTTGCTTGAAAAAAATCAAAAACATGATTGGAAGTTATGGTGTTGTGCTGCATCCACTGGGGAAGAACCCTACTCCATTGTAATGACCATGATGGACGCACTGCGTGGGAATAAAAGTTTTAGTTTGATCGCGAGTGACATTGACTCCAAAGTTTTGAATACTGCTTCCCATGGAATTTATCGTTTGAATGATTTAAAAAATGTTTCACCAGCTCAAATAAAAACATACTTTCTACGTGGAAAAAATACAAATTCAGGGCTTGTTCGAATCAAACCGGAAGTGCAAAATTTTATCCATTTCATTAGCCTTAACCTCATCGATGATCATTGGCCTCTGGATAATACTTTATTCGACATTGTTTTTTGCCGAAATGTCATGATTTATTTTGATCATGCAACACAAAGAAAAGTTCTGGAAAAAATTCACCGGCATATGGTACCAGGCAGTTTATTGTTTGTTGGGCATGCAGAAAACTTCAGCGATTTGCATAGTTTGTTTGTCATGCGAGGAAAAACTGTTTATGAAAGAGTGTGATCCGACATGGTAACCAACAGTCGTGTTTCACACTTGGCCGAGCTGAAAAGCGCAGCACGAGGACCCGGTGAGGCCTCATTTTTTTTCTTCGATGCCCGTTTTCAGTACGATGCAGTCAAAGTCTTGCCGGGCGAGTATTTCGTTTCAAGTGACGACCTCATGATCATGACCGTATTGGGGTCATGCATTGCGGCATGTATATGGGATACCCGCTCGAGAACTGGCGGTATGAATCACTTCATGTTGCCGGAAGGTGATGGTATTGAAGGTGGTGGGCGTTATGGATCCTATGCAATGGAGTTGCTCATCAACAAACTATTGAAGTCCGGAGCGCGTCGGGAGAATATGCAAGCCAAAATATTTGGCGGTGCCCAGGTGATGGCAGGTTTTACCTCCATGAATGTGGGTGAACGCAATACGAAATTCGTGCTTGATTACCTCTCTACTGAGCGCATTCCTGTCGTTTCACAAGATGTACTGGATATTCACCCCAGAAAAGTCTGTTTTTTTCCAGTCACTGGGAAGGCACTTGTCAAGCGTCTTGCGCATGCGCATCCAGAGACTCTCGTCATAGAAGAGCGCAAAGGCAGCGCCCTGACGGTAGCCCGGACTACTTCAGGCGGTTCCATCGATTTGTTTTGAGGGCTGAACGATTGAAAAAAATTAGCGTGGTGGTCGTTGACGATTCGGCCTTGGTACGCGGCATTTTGGCCGAGATCATTAACCGTCAGCCGGATATGGTTTGTGTGGGCGCAGCAAATGACCCATTGATTGCCCGTGAGCTGATCAGGGAACTTGACCCGGATGTGATTACCCTGGATATCGAGATGCCACGTATGGACGGTCTCGACTTTCTGTCGAGATTGATGCGTTTGCGCCCCATGCCTGTGGTCATGATTTCCACACTCACTGAACGGGGCACTGAAGTTACGTTAAAAGCGTTGGAGATGGGCGCTGTCGACTTTGTGTCCAAACCCCGTATTGGTGTTGCCGATGGACTGAAAGAGCTAGCCACACAAATTGTTGAAAAAATCCGCATTGCCTCAAAGGCAAATGTCAAGCGGGTCGTGAAGTCGCCAGGCGCTGCGGGCACTGCAGTTGCACCCATGCCACCTTTAGCCACACGCCTTTCAAATACAGGGTTGGCCGGACTCACATCTGAAAAACTTGTATTTGTTGGTGCCTCCACGGGTGGAACAGAGGCTATCAAGGATTTCTTGATCCGATTACCCGCTGATTTTCCAGCCGTGCTGATCACGCAGCATATGCCCCCCGGGTTTACCACTTCATTTGCCGCACGCTTGAATGGTTTGTGTCAACTGGCTGTGCGTGAAGCCACGCATGGCGAACGGATTCTGACTGGGCATGCCTACATTGCGCCGGGTGGTTTCCAGTTCCGGGTTGACCGCAGCGGTGCCAATTACATTGCCGTTGTTGAAGACGGAGAGCCCGTCAACCGGCACAAGCCTTCGGTAGAGGTTTTATTCAGGTCTGCCGCCAAGGTCGTTGGCAAGAATGCTTTTGGCGTCATGCTCACTGGCATGGGCAACGACGGTGCCAAAGCCATGCGTGAAATGAAGGACGCCGGCAGTTACAACTATGTTCAGGATGAAGTGTCATGCATCGTCTTTGGCATGCCGCGCGAAGCCATCGCAAACGGCGCCGCCGACGAGATCATGCCACCCGCAGCCATAGCCACAGCGCTGGTCGACAAGCTTCGATCCATGTCGGATCGATACCGGATTTAGCCGAATATTTATCGTTGTGGTTTCCAGGCTGTAAGGCGCACACGATCTGAATCAACAAAAAAACCACTGAATGCAGTGGCTTTTTTTGATGGGGATGAGTACCGTTCACCAGGTACAACGCCCTGATACGATCATCAGTACTTCAGAATCAGTTTGGCTTGTTCTTCTTTGGTAATGCCGGGTACGTCACCCTTTTGGTTCCAGCGGTTCAGGTTCCAGGCACCTTCGCCCAGCCAAGCCTTCACGGTCGCAAGATTCTTGACGCGCTCGGCGTCGGTGCTGCCTAGGTTCTTGTACATATTGCCAGGCTTGCCACCCGCAAACTTGCCGGTGCCATCGTCCAGGCGACGCATCAGCGCACCAGAGTCCGGGTATGCAATCAACATGACTAGGTTCTCGTAGGTGTCAGTACGCGGCCCCACTTTTTCCTTGTCGTACTTTTTCTGATCGAGCTTGTATTCTTGTAAGGTGGGTGCCTTGGCTTCAGAGCTGTGGCAATCTGCACACTGTGCTTTAAACAACGGTGCAATGTCATTGCGATAGGTCACATCAGCGGCCATAGCAGGCAATGCAATGGTGGCGCAAACAACAGTGGCTAAAAGACTATATTGCATAGGAGCTCCTTGGTTGAAAACTTAAATATACCTTAATTGGACGCAACTTTTTTTCCAAACAGCTCCGAGGGGGCCGGGCCACTGGGCTCAGTATGGGCAATGCCGTAGTGGCATTCGATGCAGGTGGTGCCCTCAGCCTTGGCCTTGGCGTGCTTCTTCTGAGCCACAGACGACTGCATGTCTTCTTTCATCTTGTCGGCGCGGTGGCAACTGCGGCATTGATGCGAGTCGGACTCCATCATTTCTTTCCAGACGCGCTGCGCCATCACCGCACGTTTGGCTTCAAATTTTTCTTTGGTATTAATGGAAGGTGCGATGTAGGTGTAAAACATGTCCTTGGATGCCTTGATTTTGGCCAGCACCAGTGGGCCTGGCGTGTGCGGCACATGGCAGTCGGTACAAATCGCGCGTACGCCGGTGCGGTTGGTGTCGTGGATAGTGCCCTTGTACTCTTCAAAGTTGTACGACATTTCATGGCAGCTGACACAGAATTCCTCGGTACTGGTTGATGCCAGCACATAGGCGCCAGAGACGCCCACCAACACTGAAAAAATAAAAAGTGCCACCAGACTGACAAACGTCAGCTTCCAGTGGTTACGCAAAGTCTTCAAAATCGCCATGACTGTATTTCCTCTGATTGATTACAGGGTGCGATGCTACCTTCGCAAGCCCTGTTTGGGGTAATAAAAAAGTTGATTCAAATCAAAGAATAGTGTTTTGACTTTCTCAACCAACTCGCGTTGCAGCAGTTGGATCCGACTCAAGCGCCAAAGTTCTCAGGCATCTGAATGGCTACCACTTCCCCCTTGGCCGTCGCCACGCCGCCCGCATACACTGTGCTTTCAATCACCACCTTGCGCCCCTTGATCTCCTTGACCCGGCCACGAATTTCCAGCGTTTCGGTGATCGGCGTCGGTTTGAGGTAGTCCACATGCAAAGAACCGGTCACGAACCTGAACGCGGGCAGGGTATCCATGGCGCGCCCCTCGTGGCGGTACATTGCCGCAGCGGCGGTGCCCGTGCTGTGGCAGTCTACCAGCGACGCCAGCAAGCCACCATAAGTAAAGCCCGGCACCGCCGTATGAAACGGCTCGGGTGTGTAGCGTGTCACGGTTTCATCGCCCTCCCAATAGGTTTTGATGCGGTGGCCATGCACATTTTTGGAGCCGCAGCCGTAACAATGCGACAGGTTCTCGGGGTAATAGTCTTGAAAGGCTTTCATGGAACAATCCTTGGAAAGGAGCAAAAAAAACTTTTGACGAATCAGGCTTGCCCAGAAAGGGCTGGGGACACTCTGCATAACTCCCTGCGAGTTGTGGCAGCGCGGCCTCGGGCCGGTCTGCGGCGTTGCATTTTTGTTGCATATTTTCAAACATGCGGATGATGTAACCGCGCGTGAATTTTTTGGGTGGTACGCCAGACCAACCACAACACCACAGGCACCATCGTACCGGCGGCCATTTCGGGATGGATTGGCACGCCTGCGGCCTTCAGTGCTTTGGCACCGTACAGCAACAGGCTGATCACGTAGTAGGAAATCGCCGCAATCGACAAGCCTTCCACTGTGGCTTGCAAGCGTAACTGGGTTTCTTGCCCACGCGTGAGTTTTTCCAGCAATTGCTGGTTTTGCACCTCGGTCGAAATGTCCACCCGCGTGCGCAGCAAATCGCTGGTGCGCGCCACCCGCTGCGACAGCGACGCCAGCCGCTGCGCCGTCGCCTCGACCGTAGCCATGGCCGGTGAAAGACGCCGCTGCATGAACTCACCCATGGTCTGGGTGCCAGGTATGGCGCGCTCGCGCAGCTCTTTGATACGCTGACTGACCAGCGCGTCATACGCCTTGGTAGCGGAAAAACGGTACACGTTTTCTGCTGTGGCACGCTCCACACTGGCCGCCAGCGCCACCAGCGTATCGAGCAACTGCTGATCCGACGCAGACTTGTTTTCAAGCTGCGCAGTGATCGCCGCCAGCGCCTGTTCTGACTGCGTCAGCATCGGCCCCAACGCTTTGGCCACCGGCAACCCGCGCAGCGCCATGAGCCGATACGTTTCAAGCTCCAGCAAACGCGCCGCAATGCGTCCGGCGCGGGTCTGGCTGGTGCCCTCTGGCGCAAGCACCAGCATGCGCTCAAAGCCATCAGCGCGCAAACGAAACTGTGTCAGCGCCCAAGAATGCCCCATCGGATGCCGATAACCATGGCGATCGGGTGTATCGCCCAACGCCAGCGCCGGCGGCGAGTTGGTCCCCATGAGCGACGCCACAAGCGTGCCGCCGCCCAGCCAGGTGACGGCTTGCTGCATCAACGCAGGGGCATCGTCCAAGGGCGCGTTGACCATGGCCAACTGCACTGCGGCGACGGTTCGCCCGGGAATCTGGCTCAGCCATTGCGCCGGCAGCGCCAATTCCGCCAGCAAATCCGGCTCACTGGCACCCAGAAAAGCCTGCGCCGGCAACGGCTGCACGATCGAATAGCGGGAAAACTCGCTATGACGCTCCCACTTGACGGAAAAACCCGCCAAGCGCAGACGCAAAAAATTGTCGGCAAGCTGCTCGGGCTGCAACGGTGACTGGCCCGGCAGGCCATTCAAGTGGGCGCACTCTTGTTCCCGCGTCACGTCGGCATTGAGAACCGCCACAAAGGTGATCAGCGCAGGCAGGCGCACGCGTGCCGACGGCCGGGCATGAACCACGTTATGCAGCGCGAGTCGCAACGTATCGTCGGGCGGCAAGTAGCGCTGCGGAAAACTCGATTGTTCAGGCATAAGTCAAACGGGTAGACATGAAAGCGTGCAAGCTCACAAACTGCTTACAAATGAATCAACGGCGGGCCGCAGACGGGCTGGCTTGCGATGCAGCGCAGTGCCCACGTTAAGACAGCAAATGGCATGCTCCCCGTCTTGCAGATCAAAGAGTTGGCGAACGGCAATCGATCGCATCGCCAACCCACTGGTCAACCCCGCGCCCAAGCCAAAACTGTGCGCCATAAGCAGAACGTTTTGTACCGCAGCGCCCAAGCTCACCATACGCTCCAGTTCATCGATGTCAGGTTCGCTCTTTCCCAAGCGGGCAATGACCAGGGCAACAAAGGGCGCACGCAACGCCTTATCGCGCGCCTGAGCCAATTGCGTCGGCGTAGCACTGGGGTCGCGTTCGGCCAACGCCTGTGCAAAAGCCGAACCCAGGTCCGCACGACGGTCTGGCGGCACCAACACAAAGCGCCAGGGCCGAATCTCACCATGGTCGGGCGCAGCAGCAGCGGCTTGAAACATCTCTTCGATCTGTTCCGACGTCGGCCCAGGGTCAGCAAGCCGCCTGGGCAAAATGCTTTGCCTGGACGTGATCAGTGTGAACGCCAGACTGGCAGCGCTGGGCTGGGGTGGTTCAATTTGGAACAACATGGGGCGATGTTATTACGTCTGGCAAAGGCCAAACCCGCGCGCGCCGTTGGCACCCCGCCGGACAGGTTCTGAGACAATGCGCCCATGTTTACAGGAATCATCACTGGCGTAGGCCGCATCAGCACCGCGCAGCCACTGGGCGGCACTGCCCAGCATGGCAAACGACTCACCATTGCCTGCCCCGCACATTACCTAGATGACGTCACCCTGGGCGACAGCATCGCCTTGAACGGTGCCTGCATGACCATAACATCACTGAACACTGTGCAGCAACAGTTCACCATCGAAATTTCAGCCGCATCGCTTGGCAAAACCACCGGTCTGGACAGTGTCGGGCCCGTCAACTTGGAAAAGGCTTTGCGCGCCAACGACCGCTTGGGCGGCCATCTGGTGTCAGGCCATGTGGACGGCATCGGCCGTGTCACTTGCTTCGAACCGACGGGAGAAAGCTGGTTGTTGCAACTGCTGGCCCCGGCTGAGCTTGCCAAATATCTGACCTACAAAGGCTCCATCGTGGTCAACGGCGTCAGCCTCACCGTCAACTGCGTGCGCGATCTGGCCGATGGCTGCGAGGTCAGCATCAACCTGATCCCCCACACGGTGCAAAACACGGCACTACAGTCGCTGTCAACGGGCGCGCTGGTCAACCTTGAAATTGACTTGATCGCGCGCTATGTGGAGCGCATGCTGAACACCGCAGCGCCAACGGCAACATCGCCTTCACGTTAAACCAACATCCTTTCAGCTGGAAACTGCACATGACAACCCCTCAACCCGTGGCAATCTCGCCCGTAGCAGACATCGTGGCCGACATGCGCGCCGGGCGCATGGTCATTCTGGTCGATGAAGAAGACCGCGAGAACGAAGGCGACCTGATCATGGCCGCCGACCACGTCAGCGCCGAGGCGGTGAACTTCATGGCCCGTTTTGGCCGCGGCCTGATCTGCTTGACCCTGACCCGCGAGCGCTGCGAGCGCCTGCAACTGCCACCCATGACAGCGCGCAACGGCGACAAAAAAGGCACGGCATTTACCGTGTCCATCGAAGCTGCCGAAGGCGTCACTACCGGTATTTCGGCCGCTGACCGTGCCCGCACCGTGCAGGCCGCAGTGGCCGCCAACGCCAAGCCAGAAGACCTGGTGCAGCCCGGCCACGTGTTCCCCTTGCAGGCGGTAGAAGGTGGCGTGCTGATGCGGGCCGGCCATACCGAAGCCGGTTGCGACCTGGCCGCCATGGCCGGCTGCACGCCTGCGGCCATGATCTGCGAGATCATGAAAGACGACGGCACCATGGCACGCTTGCCCGACTTGCAGGTCTTTGCCGCGCAGCATGGCCTGAAGATCGGCACCATTGCGGACCTGATCCACCACCGCAGCCGCACCGAGTCGCTGGTGGAACACCTGGGTGTACGTCCAATGCACACCGCTTTTGGTGAATTCACCGCGCACGCTTTCAAGGACAAAACCTCACACGGCGTGCATCTGGCGCTGGTCAAGGGCCAGTGGACCGCTGAAGAGTCTGTGCTGGCGCGCGTGCACGAGCCACTGTCGGTGCTCGACGCGCTGGAAGTCGGGCGCGCCATGCACTCCTGGAGCCTGGACACCGCGCTGGCGCGGGTGGCCAGCGTTGGCAAGGGTGTACTGGTGTTTTTGAACTGTGGCGAAAGCGGCAAGCAGTTGCTGGCGCAGTTTGACGGCACGGCACGCGCCAGCCACGGCCCCGCGCGGGGTCAGATGGACTTGCGTTCTTACGGTATTGGTGCACAAATCCTGCGCGAATGCGGCGTGCGCAAGATGACGCTCATGGGCACGCCCCGACGCATGCCCAGCATGACCGGTTACGGCCTTGAAATTGTGGGCTACCTGGCACCCTGAACGTGTTGCAACTGTTCCATTGAAAACATTTTTATGCTGAAAGCAGATCAAGGCCAACTCGAGGCCGACGACCGCCGACTCGACGGCAAAAAACTCACCATCGGCATCGTGCAGGCGCGCTTCAACGCCGGCGTGACCGACGCGCTGGCCTATGCCTGCAAAGCCGAACTGCTGGCGCTGGGTGTGCTTGACAAAAACATCACCCACATCCAGGTACCCGGCGCGCTGGAGGTGCCTGTGGCCCTGCAAGCGCTGGCAGAAAAACTCAGCTTTGACGCGCTGATCGCGCTGGGCTGCATCATTCGTGGCGAAACCTACCACTTTGAGCTGGTCGCCAACGAATCAGGTGCCGGCGTGAGCCGCGTGGCGCTGGACTACCAGATTCCGATTGCCAACGCCATCCTCACCACCGAAGACATGGCACAGGCGCAGGCCCGCCAGACCGACAAAGGGCGCGACGCCGCCCGCGCTGCCGTTGAAATGGCCAACCTTTTGGATACCCTGTCATGACCCAAGCCTCTAGTCACCCTGACGTTTCCAAACGCCCGCCGCGCCAACCGCGCAAGGGCCTGACCAGCACCGGCGCACGCAAAGCCGCCAGCAAAAGCGCCCGCTCTCGCGCACGTGAATTTGCGCTGCAAGGGCTGTACCAAGTTTTGGTGGGCAAAAACGACGTGGCCGAGGTGGACGCCTTCACGCGCGACCTGCTGGGCTTTTCCAAGGCCGACGCGCTGCACTTTGACGCCCTGCTGCACGGCTGCACCGAGCAGGCCAGCGTGCTCGACGCGCTGATTGAACCCGCGCTGGACCGCCCACTGACCGAGATTTCCCCGGTGGAGCACGCCGCCATGTGGATTGGCGTGTACGAGCTGCAACATTGCCTGGAAGTGCCGTGGCGCGTGGCGCTGGACGAATGCATTGAACTGGCCAAGGAATTTGGCGGCACCGACGGCCACAAATACGTCAACGGTGTGCTCAACAAGCTGGCCCGGCAACTGCGCACGGCTGAAGTCAAGGTCGACCCACACAAGTGAAAATCACCCAGCGCGCGCAGCGCATCGAACCGTTTTATGTGATGGAAGTGGCCAAAGCCGCGCAGGCGCTGGCGGGCAAGGCAGCGCAGGCCGGCACGCCGATGATCTACCTCAACATCGGCGAGCCCGACTTCACCGCGCCACCGCTGGTGCAACAAGCCGCGCAGCGCGCCATTCAGGGAGGTTTGTCGCATTACACCCAGGCAACCGGCCTGCCCGAGCTGCGCGAGCGCATCAGCACCTGGTACGCACAGCGCTTTGGCGTGGCGGTGCCAGCCAGCCGCATTATGGTTACGGCGGGCGCCTCAGCGGCGCTGCAACTGGCCTGCCTGGCGCTGATCGAAGCGGGCGACGAAGTGCTGATGCCCGACCCCAGTTACCCCTGCAACCGGCACTTTGTCACGGCTGCAGGCGGCACCCCGGTGTTGATTCCGACCACGGCGCAAGAGCGCTTTCAGCTCAGCGCTGACAAGGTGGCGGCAAGCTGGGGGCCAGCCACGCGCGGTGTGTTGCTGGCGTCCCCATCCAACCCCACCGGCACCTCGATTGCGCTCTCAGAAATGAAGCGCATTCACAAGGTGGTACAAAGGCATGGCGGCATTTCTATTATTGATGAAATTTACCTGGGCTTGAGCCATGAAGCCGAGTTTGGCCAGACTGCGTTGGCACTGGGCGACCAGATCATCAGCGTCAACAGTTTCAGCAAATACTTCAACATGACCGGCTGGCGCCTGGGCTGGCTGGTGGTGCCAGACGACCTGGTGCCGGTGATCGAACGGCTGGCGCAAAACCTGTTCATCTGCCCCAGCACGATTTCGCAGTACGCCGCGCTGGCGTGCTTTGAACCAGAAAGCCTGGCCGAATACGAGCGCCGCCGCGCCGAGTTCAAGGCGCGCCGCGATGTGGTCATTCCGGCGCTGAACGCCCTGGGGCTGACCGTGCCCGTGGTGCCCGACGGCGCCTTTTACGCCTGGGCCGACTGCCGGGCGGCGTGCCAAAAGCTGGGTGTGCAGGACAGCTGGGAGCTGGCCTTTGCGCTGATGGAACGCGCCCATGTGGCGGTGACCCCGGGGCGCGATTTTGGCCACGCCAACACCGGGCACTTTGTACGCTTTTCCACCGCCAGCGCCCTGCCCCAGCTGCAGGAAGCCATGGCACGCCTGGGCACTTTGCTGGCATGAACAGCGTCTTTACCTGGCCGGTGCGCGTGTACTGGGAAGACACCGACGCCGGTGGCGTGGTCTATTACGCCAACTACCTGAAATTTTTTGAACGTGCGCGTACCGAATGGCTGCGCGCGCTGGGCGTGCACCAGCAGGCGATTAAAGAGCGTACCGGGGGCATGTTTGTTGTCAGCCACGCCGACGTGCGCTACCTGCGCAGCGCGCGGCTGGACGACGAACTTTTGGTAACAACTTCGCTGCGCGAACTGGGCCGCGCATCCATCACAATTGCGCAAGAAGTGCGGCTGGCTGGCGCCCAACAGCCTGTGCTGATGTGCCAAGCCACGATCCGCGCTGGCTGGGTCAACGCCCAGGGCCGCGCCGCACGCATGCCGCAAGAAATTATGGACGTACTCACATGAACCAAGACCTTTCCATTTTGACGCTGGTGCTCAACGCCAGCCTCGTCGTACAGCTGGTGATGCTGCTGCTGATCAGCGTTTCCATTGCCAGTTGGGCAGCCATTTTTCGCAAGCTTTTTTCGCTGGGCAAGGTGAAGGCGCTCAACGACGCCTTTGAGCGCGAATTTTGGTCTGGCAGTAGCCTGAACGATCTGTTTGCCGCCGCCACCCAGAACGTGCGCTCGGGTGGGCCGATGGAGCGCATTTTTGCCAGCGGCATGCGCGAGTTTCAAAAGCTGCGTGAACGCCGCATCAGCGACGCGGGCACGCTGATGGATGGCGCCCGCCGCGCCATGCGTGCCAGCTTTCAGCGCGAGATGGACGCGGTGGAAACGCACCTGAGCTTTCTGGCGTCCGTGGGCTCGGTGTCGCCCTATGTGGGCCTGTTCGGTACGGTGTGGGGCATCATGCACGCGTTTACCGGGCTGGCGGCGTTGACGCAGGTGACGCTGGCCACGGTGGCACCCGGCATTGCCGAGGCGCTGGTTGCCACCGCCATTGGCCTGTTTGCCGCCATTCCGGCGGTGGTGGCGTACAACCGCTTTGCGCGCGACATCGACCGCATCGCGATCCGGCTGGAGACCTTCATGGAAGAGTTTTCCAACATTTTGCAGCGCAATGTAGGCGCGCAGTCCGCGTCCGGCCACTGATTCCATGTCCAAATCATCCGTGTCGTTGTTGCTTTGCCTTGCCGTGCGTCAGCACTGCCTGCGGCTTCGCGCCTAGACACGAATGATTTGGAAATGGAATAAACACAGTCAGAGGAGTCAAACATGCCAGCAGTAGCACACCGGGGGCGCGGTCGGCGCACCATCAATGAAATCAACATGGTGCCCTTCATCGACGTGATGCTGGTGCTGCTGATCATTTTCATGGTCACCGCACCACTGATTGCACCCAGCGTGATCGACCTGCCCAGCGTGGGTAAAGCGGCCAAGCAACCCGACCAGGTGCTGCAGATCATCGTCGGCAAAGACGAAGCACTGTCACTCAAGCGCAAAGACCAGACCCAGAGCGTCACGCTGAAAGCGCTGGCGCAGACGGTCAAGCAGGCGCAAGCCGGTGCCGAGAACCCGGCGGTGGTGATCAGCGCCGACAAAAGCGTCAAGTACGAAACCGTGGTGAAGGTCATGGACACGCTACAGCGCGCCGGTATCGCCCGCGTCGGCCTGTCGGTGCAAATAGTCAACTGACCGCTTCTTGAGCCCCACCTGAACCTGTGCTTCATGAACGCCGCCTCGGAACGCCTTGAATTTGCCCCACCCGCTGCGCCCGGTGTGCTGCGCGCGCTGGTGCTGGCGCTGTTGGCACATGCATTGCTCTTGATAGCGCTCACCTGGGGCGTGCAGTGGAAGCGCGACCGCCAGATCGACAGCGTCGAGGCTGAACTCTGGGCCGCCGTCCCCCAGGAAGCCGCCGCACCAATGCCACCCCCGACGCCACCCGAGCCAGAGCCTGAGCCCATCAAGCCCCCCCCTGCCCCGCCACCGGTTGCCCAGCCGCCCAAGGTGGACATTGCGCTGGAGCGTGAAAAACTGCGCTTGCAAAAGCAAAAACAGCTTGAGCTGGAAAAACAACAGGAGCTACAGCGGGAAAGACTGCGTCAGGAGCAACTCAAGGCTGAAAAACTCAAAGCTGAGAAGTTGAAGCAGGTGCAGGAGAAGAAAAAAACGGCGCAAGAGGCCAAGCAATTGGAGGCCCAGCGTCAGCAAAACCTCCAGCGCATGACCGGCATGGCCGGTGCTAGCGGCAGCGCCAACGCTACCGGCAACGCACTCAAATCAGCCGGGCCGTCGCCCAGCTACGCCGGGCGTATCCGTGCCCGCATCAAACCCAACATCGTGTTCACCCAAGACCTGTCGGGCAACCCCACGGCCGAGGTGGAAGTGCGCACCGCGCCCGACGGCACCATTGTGGGCCGCAAGATCACTCAGCCCAGCGGGGTCAAAGAATGGGACGAAGCGGTACTCAAGGCGATCGACAAAACACAGGTGCTGCCGCGCGACATTGACGGGCGTGTGCCGCCGATGCTGGACATCAGCTTTCGCCCCAAGGACTAACTGCCATGAATACAAGCCGACGCCCCGGATGAGGAAAGCCTGTCGTCATTGCGAGGCCGCAGGGCGCGACAATCCATGGATTCAGAAGGCATGGATTGCTTCACTGCCCGCCACGCTTCGCTCGCGGCTAAAGGTTAAACGCAATGACGGGCAAATTTCAAACGTCGGTGGCGTTCTTTCACGTTAAAGGCACACGCCAACAGCCCGTTTTTAGCTGCATTTAATGTAGCTATTTGTCCTTGATTGACAATGGCTATAGCCGCATTTCATTCATAAACAATGGACGCAGTTCCGGGTGCTGCCTGCGCCCACCAGCTCGCCAATGCAGCGTCGCTGGGGAAAAATCGAACCGTCTCACCTAGCTGCAAGCGCGCGCTGGCAACACCCTGCTCACCTTCGCAGGTCAGCGTCACCTGCACACCCAGCCCCAACGGCACCTCACTTTGATCACTGGCCTCGCGCTGCGCCGGAAAGTCGCGCACCAGCCGGGCAATGTCCAGCCGGGGGGCAACGGCCTTGGGCAGCGTCAGGTGCAGGTACTTGCCAAAGCGGCAGCGCGCCTGCTCCAGCCCCCAGAGCTGTGTCACGTTGAGCTGCATGCCACCGTTGAACCGGTCTGGCTGCTGGCGCGCCATGACGATGATGACCTCGTCGTCGCGCAGCTGGTTGCGGTGGGCGTTGTACAGTGCTTCGTCCACCTTGGCGTCCAGCGCGCAGGTGCCGTCGTCCAGCTTGAACAGCGCCAGTTTGCCGCGCTGACCGTTCACAAAACGCAGGTCGGTCACCACCCCGGCGGCTAGTTGCGGCTCGCGCGTGTCGATCAACTCGGCCAGCGGCCGTTTGGCAAAGCGGCGCACCTCGGCGGCCACCTCGTCAAACAGGTGCCCTGACAGATAGAACCCGAGGGCAGTTTTTTCAAATGTCAGCCGCTCGCGCACGCTCCAGGGTGTGGCGGCAACCAGCGGCGGCTCCTGCGTGCTCGACCCCAGCGCGTCGTCGTCACCCATGTCAAACAGGCTGCACTGGTTGGCGTTGGCCAGCATTGCGGCGCCGTAGTCAAACGCCAGGTCCAGACTGGCCAGCAAACTGGCGCGATTACGGTCAATGGGGTCAAACGCGCCGGCCTTGATCAGCGCCTCCACCGTGCGCTTGTTGATGCGCGCGCGGTCCACCCGGGCGCAAAAGTCAAACAAACTCTTGAACGGGCCCGCCATGTCACCGCGCGGCCCCACGCCGTGGCCCTGGCGCGCGGCCACGATCGCCTCAATCGCGCTTTGACCACTGCCCTTGACAGCGGCCAGTCCGTAGCGCACCACCGTGTCAGATACCGGCTCAAAGCGGGCCGTGCCACGATTCACGTCGGGCGGCTCAAACGTGAGCCCCATTTTGAGCGCGTCCTGCAACAACACCTTGAGCTTGTCGGTGTCGTCCATTTCCACCGTCATGTTGGCGCAGAAGAACTCGGCCGTGTAGTGCACCTTGAGCCAACCGGTGTGATACGCCAGCAAAGAGTAAGCCGCCGCGTGGCTCTTGTTGAAGCCATAGCCGGCAAACTTTTCCATCAAGTCAAAAACCTCGTCGGCCTTGGTCTGGTCGATGTTGTTTTTGGCCGCACCGTCGCGGAAGATCTGCCGGTGCTTGGCCATCTCGGCCGCGTCCTTCTTGCCCATGGCACGGCGCAGCATGTCTGCGCCCCCCAAGCTGTAGCCGCCCAGGATCTGCGCCGTCTGCATCACCTGTTCCTGATACACCATGATGCCGTAGGTCTCGCTCAGCATGTCGGCCACCAGCGGGTGCGGGTACTCCACCACTTCGCGCCCGTGTTTGCGTGCCACAAAGCTGGGAATCAGGTCCATGGGGCCGGGGCGGTACAGGGCGTTGAGCGCAATCAGGTCTTCCAGACGCGTGGGTTTGGCGTCGCGCAACATGCCTTGCATGCCGCGGCTTTCAAACTGGAACACGGCTTCAGTCTTGCCCTCTTGAAACAACCGGTACACCGCCTTGTCGTCCAGCGGCAGATGCTCAAAGGCAAAGTTTTCCTGACCCGGGTGGCGCGTACGGATCAACTCGCGCGCAATCTCCAGAATGGTCAGCGTGGCCAGCCCCAAAAAGTCAAACTTCACCAGACCGGCAGCTTCCACGTCGTATTTGTCGTATTGGCTGACGGCGCTGTCGCTGCCGGGCTGCTGGTAGAGCGGGCAAAAATCGGTGAGCTTGCCCGGGGCAATCAGCACACCCCCGGCGTGCATGCCGATGTTGCGCGTGAGGCCTTCGAGCTTGCGCGCCAACTCCAGCAGCGTGTGCACGTCTTCTTCTTTGGCTTCGCGCTCGGCCAGCAGCGGCTCGGCCTCGGTGGCATAGACCGTTTTATCGTCGGGCTTGCGGTCAGGTGGCGGCAGTTGCAGCGTGACCGATACGCCGGGTTTGTTGGGAATAAGCTTGCTGATGCCGTCGCAAAAGGTGTAGCTCATGTCCAGCACGCGGCCCACGTCGCGAATCGCCGCGCGCGCTGCCATGGTGCCAAAAGTGGCGATCTGGCTGACTGCGTCCTTGCCGTATTTGGACTTGACGTAGTCGATCACGCGGTCGCGGTTGGTCTGGCAAAAATCAATGTCAAAGTCGGGCATCGACACCCGCTCGGGATTCAGAAAGCGCTCAAACAACAAGTTGTAGCGCAACGGGTCCAGGTCGGTGATCTTCAGGGCATAGGCCACCAACGAACCAGCGCCAGAACCGCGCCCCGGCCCGACCGGGCAACCGTTGTTCTTGGCCCAGTTGATGAAGTCGCCCACGATCAGAAAATAGCCAGGAAAGTCCATTTTCAGGATGGTTTCAAGCTCAAAGTCCAGCCGCTCCTGGTAGCGCGGCAACTGCCTTTCGCGCTCGGCATTATCCGGGTACAACTGCGCCATGCGCTCGGCCAGGCCCTGCTGCGCGGCGTAACGAAAGTAGTCGTGCACCGACATCTGCTGTCCGTCCACCAGCGGAATCGGAAAGTTAGGCAACTGCGGTTTGCCCAGCGACAGCGTGAGGTTGCAGCGCCGGGCAATTTCCAGCGTGTTGGCCAGCGCGGAGGGCACGTCGGCAAACAGCGCCTGCATCTGGCGCGCGGTCTTGAAATACTGCTCACGCGTGAAGCGGCGCACGCGCCGTGGGTTGGCCAGAATTTCACCTTCAGCAATGCACACACGCGCTTCGTGCGCCTCAAAGTCGTCCGGCGTGGCAAACTGCACCGGATGCGTGGCCACTACGGGCAGTTGCAGGCGCTGCGCCAGTTGCACCGCCGCAGCCACATGGGGTTCGTCCTGCGCCCGGTCCGCGCGCTGCAACTCCAGATAAAAGCGGCCGGGGAACAAGCCCGAGAGCTGCAACACTACCTCGCCTGCGCGCGTTGCATCGCCCTGTAGCAGCGCCTGGCCCACCGGCCCGGCCTGCGCGCCTGACAAGCAGAGCAGGCCGCCCTGCAGCTCGGCCAACCACGCCAGCGTGACCAACGCCTGTGGTTTGCCCGCGCTCTGCGTCCAGGCGCGGGTGAGCAGTTCGGACAGGTTGAGGTAGCCCTGCTGGTTTTGCACCAGCAGCAGCATGCGCGACAACTGGGTGGGGTCAGAGGCCAGGCCTTCGAGCCAGACTTCAGCGCCGATAATCGGCTTGACGCCGCGCTTGCGCGCTTCTTTGTAGAATTTGACCGCTCCAAAGAGGTTACTCAGATCGGTGACGGCAAGTGCGGGCTGGTTGTCGCAGGCCGCTGACTTGACCACCTCGTCGATACGGTTGGTGCCGTCAATAACAGAAAATTCGGTGTGCAGGCGAAGATGAACAAACATGGCCTGCATTGTAGGAAAGCAAAGGGGATACGCTGTTGAAGATCCTGGTGGTGGACGACCATGCCTTGGTACGCGAGGGCTTGTCTCAGGTATTGCACGGTCTGGACAACGCGCAGCCACCGGAGGTATTGCAGGCCCCCGATTGTGCGCAGGCATTTGAGCTGGCGCGAATTCACCCTGACCTGGACCTGGTGCTGCTGGACTTCCACCTGCCTGACATGGACGGATTGGCCGCGCTAGAGGTACTGGGGCGACGTCACCCTGAGCTGCCGGTGGTGATTTTGTCGGGCTCGGCTAACCCAAGCATCATGCAGCGCGCCATGGAACAGGGCGCGGCGGGTTTTATCACCAAATCGGGTTTGAGTGAGGAATTGCTCAGCGCCTTGCGCCGGGTTCTCGCCGGCGAAGTGGTCGTTCCCAAGGAATTTGCGCCACGCCCGGCCCATGCGGGCTCTGCGGTGACGGCACCGGTATTTACCCAGCGACAGCAGGAAGTGATCAAACTGATGCAAAGCGGCTTGAGCAACCGGGAGATTGGTGACCAGCTTAACCTGTCAGAAGAAACCATCAAAAGCCATGTGGCGGTGATCCTGCGTATCCTGGGTGTGTCCACTCGGCTACAGGCTGCCATGGAGGCCCGGCGCTGGGGTTACGGCAAGAGTTCATTTGCACCCTTGTAGCCCTTCATGCTTTACAAGCCCTTAGGCTATTGCTTTGCGAGCTCTTGGTTCACCAGTCGCCGCAGCAAACTTCGTAATTTGGCAGGTCGCACTGGTTTTTGTAGCAAACTCAAACCTGCCTGACGTGCCTGCTGGGCCAAATTGGGCTGCGTGTCGCCGCTTATCAGACACGCGGGTATTTCTGTCTGCGAATCGCTGCGCAAGGCCTTGATGGCCTGCACGCCATTGGCACCCTCTTCCAACTGGTAGTCGCTGATGATCACCTGCGGCACAAAACCGCGCGCCAAATGTTGGCGCGCTTGCGTCAGCCCGGACGCTTGCGCTACTTGCATGTCCCAGCCCTGGAGCACCGATGTCAGTGCTTGACGCACCAGCGCATCGTCTTCGATCACCAAAACGTTGACGCCACCAAGCTCAGCGCCGATGCCGTCATCAGCGGCACCTTGACTTGATGCTGCGAAGGAGGCTTCTACCAAGGGCAATGTCAGCGTGACGCAGGTGCCAACCCCAGGCCGCGACTTCAACTGCACCGACAGGCGCAGCAAATCTGCCGTGCGTCTGACAATACTCAAGCCCAGCCCCATCCCTTTGATGCGATCACGCGCCGCGTTGGGGACCTGGTAAAACTCGCCAAACACCGCTTGTTGATGCTCTGGAGCAATCCCCACACCGGTGTCCCAAACCTGAATCTGCACCTGCCTGCGTGATGGACGCAAGCGCGCGACCACCAGCACGCGCCCCTGCTGCGTGTAGCGCACAGCGTTGTTGACCAGGTTGAGCAAGATGCGATACACCAGCGTCGCGTCACTGAGTGCCCATGCCGAGGTGGGGCGAATATGCAGTGCCAGCCCTTTGGACGCAGCGGCGTCTTTGACGTCTTGTGTCAATTGCCCAAACAGCGATGCCACTGAAAAAGGGCCTTCGTTGACCTGCACCGAGCGCGCTTCGAGTCTTGAAATATCGAGTAGGCCGTCGAGCAGATTTTGCAGTGCCAGCACCGACATTTGAAGATGGTCGATCAACTGGCCGGTCTGCGCATCGTGCGGCAGTTGTGCCAGACGTGACACAAACAGGCCCAGCGCGTGCGTGGGTTGGCGCAGGTCATGGCTGGCAGCGGCCAGAAAACGTGTTTTGGCTAAATTAGCGGCCTCCGCCTCGTCCTTTTTTTGGCTCAATTGCTGCGTGGCCAGCGCAACTTGTCGCTGCAAATCGTCTTGCGCGCGTTGCAACTGCTCCGCCATTTGATGGATCCGCTCCTGCAGGCTGTACAAAGGATCGGTCGACTCCAACTGGGCGCGAAGCGATTGCACAACGCCAAATTCTCCCTGGCCAATAAGTTCTACCAGGTGTGAAATCCGCGCCACCGGGCGTGACACGCTGCGGCTCAGAAACAAAGCCAACGCCAGTCCGAACAACAACGCCAGGATACCGATCAATCCGCCCCCCATCAACAGGTTGAATTTTCGGCCATTCAGTGTCTGGCGTGAGAAGGAGAGCGTGATCTGCCCCAAGGCAGTGCGACGCACAGGCGTGGTTGCGGCCACATCATCAAACAAGTCGTCCAGTGTTGTTTGACTTGAAAAAACCGGTTGTCGAATCCAGTCCACAGTTTGGCTTGGCAGCGTGCCTGTCGATGTGACTGGCCGCAAGTCCGTGGTTGGCGCCAGTTGTTGATCCCCGGCACTGGCAAGAATGTGCCCCCGTGCGTCGATGATGGCTACCCAGCGCACGTCACTCTCTTGTAATGCCCCCACCGCCAACGCCTGCAATAGCGGTTGGTTACCTGAAAACAGGCCAAATTCACTGGCCATTTCGATCTGCCTTGCCACCAGTCGGTTGCGTTGCTCATACGCGGTCTGCAAGTCGTCAAAGCGGCTTATCAACATCCAGACCGAGAGCATCGTACCGATCAGCGCCAGTGGCAGCAGGGCAGCCATCAACATGCGCGCACGAATGTCCAGGCGTTTCATGGTCGGTACTCCTGGCGCCGCAACGCCAGCCGCAGTGCCGCACCATCCAGCGCCAGGCCAAGGGCACGCGCCACATTGGTATTGACGTCCACCAAAAAATCGTCCGGCTCGACCGGCAGCTCGGGCAAACTCCCGCTGCGCCAGGCAGCCAGCACCAGATGTGCTGTCTGAACGCCCATTTGCTCCGGGCTGGAATACAGCGACAACACGGCACCGGCGCGCGTATAGGCCGGTGAAAACGCCACCATCGGTACGCGTAAGCGAAAACTCGACAGCAAAATATTCTGGATACTGGTGCTGTTGAACACGGTCGGGTCGGCCAGTGCCAGCAAGACATCACTGCCGTCGAGCGCCACGCGCAGCGCTTCAAACAGCGGTTGTTCACCGGTTACTTGGGTCTGCCGCAGCGTCATGCCTCGGTCTTGTGCCAGAGCGATCAACTCTGGCAGCTTGCCGACAGAATTCGGGCCAAGCAAAATGCCCACTTTCCTGGCCTGGGGCAGCGCCAGCTGGATCAAAGAGATTTGGCGACGCAGCGGTTGGTCCAGATACAGAACACTCAGTCGCGCCGACGTTTTGCGGCCGCTGGACTGCAACAGTTGCGCAAAACTTTGCCGTGGGATCAGCGTGCTCAGTACCGGCGCACTCGGATCGATGGCCAGCAAGGCTTGCGTTGCCCGTGCGCCCACAGCCACAAAAATCCGCGTCAAACCCAGCCGACCTTCCTTGGCGCGCTGCGCCAGCTCAGACGGCGACAGCAACACGATCACGGTCTTTGGCACGCCCGCACGCGCCAGCGCGTCAATCAAGGCGGTATTGACCTGCGTATAGGACGCAGACGCTTCGCTGCTGACGATCACAACCTGCGTTGGCATCGGCTGGGCTACAACTGCCAGCGCCAGGCCCAGGCAACAGCCAGTACAAAGATGACGCAGCCAGCGCAACATCAAGCGCTCTCAATCCTGCACTCTGAGAGTGACAAAAGCGCGCTGTGGAAAAGCAAAAGCCTTTCCATAATCCAACACATTGCCACCAGCGTTTTGCACGATCAGCGCGATGTCACCACGGTAGCTGCCCCAATGTAGCGACTTGGACAAACTCAAGTCGGTGCGCGAAATTGATCCGCGGTAATTGCTGGTTGAAGGTAGCGTCACGGTATCCAGATAGCGTTGGTTGACCGCCAATTGCCAGCCCCCGGGCAATTGCTGCATCAGCGAGACGGTGTAAGCGCTGCGTGGCACACTGGCCTCCAAATCCGGATCAATGATCTGCGCCTCGTCGCGAACCATCTGGCTCCGTTCAAAATTCATGCCTATCCGGGCGCCTGCCCAGGGGTGTGCTTGCCACTGGGCCTCAACGCCGCGGATGGAAAAATTTTCGCCATTGAAATAGTCGCGCGGGTTCGACGCCAGAAGCGAACCCGCAGTAGGCAAAGCATATGGCACGCTTTGGATGAAACCATGCACCGCATCGTTGTACACGCGTACATCGAGTTGCGAACGCAGCCAGTCCAGCTCGGCCAGGTAGCCCAGTTCACGCGTCAGCACCGACTCGGGTTGCACCTGGCCCCGCGCCAGGGTTGTGATCTGCAACAGAGTACCCTTGGCAACATAGCGAATATTGCCCTGTTTTTCAAACACACTGGGTGGCCGAAACGCCCTCGCCACTCCGACACGCCAGGTGTGGCCCGGCGCAGCAGTCCAGTTCAGCATCAACCGCGGTGAAAAACTTGCGCCGCTCAGGCTGTTGTGTTCAGCCATGCCACCGGCATTGATCAAAAGCTGCGGCGTTGCGCGCCATTCAACGTTGGAAAACAAGCGGGTGAAGTTGGTGACGATGGCGTTGTCTGTGTTGTAGATCGGCCGCGACGTCACTGACTCGCGCCGCAACTCAGTGCCCCAAACGTAACGCACGTCGGAGCTCAACCGGCGCATAGCTTCAAACTTCAAGGAATCATTGCTGGCAACACCGCTGTAATCCAGATCAACGCTGAAAAACGGCGCAGGCAAGGCAAAGGACGACACATCAACAAACGACTCCTGCATGTGGACAAAATCAAATGCCATGTCCTGCTGGCTGTCAACCGCTTTTTTCCAGTCAAGTTGCAAAAAAGCCGAGTTGTAACCAGTCTCGCGCAACGGTGCGTTGAGATTGCTGGCAAAGCCTCTTCCTGCGTCGATTTGCATCCACCCCGTGTGCAGTTCCAACTGCGCATCGGGTGCGACCGGCAATTCGGCATTGAAGTTGGCACGCTGCACCCGGTTATGACCGTTGGAGCCCGTCAATCCGTCGTCACCACGTTGATCGACGCTGAGATGCATGGCCGACCCCAAAGCTTGCCAGCCCAGACTGAGTTGCGTGTCTTGAATGCCGTTTTCACCACTGCGCACGCTGGCGCGCAGGCCCGGGGACTCTGCGGCGGAACGTGTCACGATATTCACCACCCCGAGCATGGCGCGCGCGCCGTAAGTGGCCGAGTTGGAGCCGCGAAATACCTCGATGCGTTCAATGTCGTCTAGCGCCACCGACATCAAACCCGGCGCGACGCTGCCAAACAAATAGTTTGAATACACCGAGCGGCCATCGATCAACACCTGGATGCGCGCCGAGTAGACACTGAACGAACCGTGGTAGTTGGCCTGCGGGGCGTCGGCCTCAAAGGCGCTGCTGGTCTGAAAACCGGGCACCAGACGCAGCACATCAACGACGTCGCGCGCGCCCGATTGACGGATGAACTCGCGGTCGATCAGCGTCATGGCACCCGGCGTTTCATCGAGCCGCTGCGGCAAGCGCGACACACTCAACACAATCGGCACGTCAGCCAGGTAATCTGATTCCGACACCGATGGCGCAGGCTGTGCACCCAGCATCGGACAAAAAAATACCAAGCCAAGCGCCAGCGCGCCAGCTTGGTTACCTGTGCTAACGCGACAGGATGCGTGCAACGAAGATGTCATGGGGCATTGTTCTGGGACTTTTATGACCCGGATTTTGCCCCCAGCCGGGCCGGTTCGGCCGCGGCTGTGCAAGTGGACGCGATCAGCCCCTGATTTGCGCAGCAATAGCCGCCACACGCTGGCCAAACAGGCGCGCGGTTTCCAGGTCGCCGGGCAACATCTCGGCCGGTGACGCGTCCGACGGCGTTTGCGCCATGGCGCCGGCCGAAGAGCCAACGTAGTTCACGTCGTTGCGCGTGGCTGCTTTGGCGTTGCTGGGCATCATGCCGGTGCCGACCCAGATGCCGCTGTGTTGCATCGCCAGCGTGAACAGGTAGTGCAGCGTGCTGTGCTTGTCACCGTTCATGGTGGCGCTGTTGGTAAAGCCAGCAAACACCTTGTCTTTCCAGACCTGGCTATACCAGGGTTTGCTGGACGCGTCGGCAAATTTCTTGAACTGCCAGCTCACGCTGCCCATGTAGGTCGGGCTGCCCATGATGATGGCATCGGCGGCACTCAACGCGGCCCAACCGGCTTCCGATACATTGCCTTCGGCGTCGATCGGCACCAGCTCGGCACCCGCACCTTCAGCCACCGATTGCGCCATGCGTAGCGTGTGGCCGTAGCCAGAATGAAAAACAACAACAACTTTCGCCATGATGAAACTCCTAGGGTTGGTCTACAAAAAAATCGATTCGCCTATCTGCTCCCATCTGTTCAGGCACTCAGGTCAAACACCAGCACCTCTGCGGCTTGCGCATCGGTCAGCGTCACGCTGGCTTCGTTCGCCAGCAGGGCTGCGTCGCCGGTGCGTAACGGCAAGCCGTTGACCGTCAAGGCACCACGCACCAGATGCACATAACCCATGCGCCCGGCAGGCAGCGCCAGAGACGCAGTTTGCCCGGCGTCAAAAAGCCCTGCATAGAGCCGGGCATCGGCCTGGATGCGCAGCACGCCGTGTTCACCCTCTGGCGCAGCCACCAGGCACAGGCGTCCCAGCTTGTCAGCAGGCGCGATGGTCTTTTGCTCGTAACCCGGCGCGACACCCAAGCGGTTGGGCTGGATCCATATCTGCAACAAATGCGTGGTGGCGTCCGGGGCGTGGTTGAACTCGCTGTGCTGCACACCGGTGCCCGCGCTCATGCGTTGCACCTCACCGGGCACGATGGATTGAATGTGGCCCAGGCTGTCCTGGTGCGCCAGCGCGCCTTCAAGCACATAGGTCACGATTTCCATGTCGCGGTGGCCGTGCGTGCCAAAACCGGTCCCGGGCGCGATCCAGTCTTCGTTGATCACGCGCAGGTTGCCCCAGCCCATGTGCTGCGCATCGTAGTAGCCGGCAAACGAAAAGCTGTGATATGACTTAAGCCAGCCGTGGTCGGCATAGCCGCGTTCTTGGGAGGGTCTGAGGGTGATCATGGTGGTCGCCGGATTCGTATTGAACAGGGCTCAACTTTAGCGGCCAGACCCGCAGCGCAGGGTCAACTGTTTTGATGGCATCATTCAAACTATTTGAATAATCAAGGCCATCCTCATGCAAATTGCCCGTAATGCACTCACGCCCGACGCGCTCGCCATGCTGCAAACCATTGCGCGCAGCGGCAGTCTGGCCGCCGCTGCGCGTGCGCTCAACATGGTGCCCAGCGCCCTCACCTACCGGGTGCGCCAGCTCGAAGACGCGCTGGACGTGCTGTTGTTCGACCGCAGTACGCGTCAGGCGCGCCCCACCGAAGCCGGGGCCGAATTGCTCAAGGAAGGCGCGCGACTGCTGGGCGAGATGGACGCCGTGGCCAACCGCATCAAGCGCGTGGCCACGGGGTGGGAACCGCAACTGACCATTGCGGCGGACAGCATCATTGAGCAAACCACCGTGATGGAGCTGTGCGAACAGTTCTTTGCGCAGGACGCACCCACGCGCATTCGTCTGCGCGACGAAACGCTCTCGGGCACGCTGGAGGCACTTACCAGCGGGCAGGCCGACCTGGCGCTGGGCGTGGCCGACCTGGTGTCCACCAGCACCTTGCACAGCGCGCCGCTGGGTGAGGTGCGCTTTGTCTATGCGGTGGCGCCCCATCACCCGCTGGCCAAAGCCCCCGAGCCGCTGAGCGACGAGCTGCTGCGCCAGCACCGCGCCATTGCCGTGGCCGACAGCGTCAGCCGCGGGCGCGGCGTCACCATTGGCCTGTTGGGCGGGCAAGACGTTTTTACCGTGGCCAGCATGCAAGCCAAGCTCGACGCGCAGCTGCGCGGGCTGGGCTGCGGATCCTTGCCAGAAAGCATGGCACAGCCCTACATCGACACCGGGCGGCTGGTGGTCAAGGCCACCACCGCCCCGGAACGGCGCGTGCGGGTCAGTTACGCCTGGCATCAGGCCGGGCGCACCCGAGCAGCCAAGGCGCTACAGTGGTGGCTGGATGCGCTCAAGTCGCCCACCACGCGCGCCGCGCTGCTGCAACGCCACCGGGGCGTGTAAAGTCGGTGCCTAACGCTTTTGGAGAATCATTGATGCGCGCAGCCCCTCGCACCCCCCAACACATTGCCATCATTGGCGCCGGCATGGCCGGCATCGTCTGCGCGCGTACGCTACAGCGCGCGGGCCATCAGGTCACCGTGTTTGAAAAAAGCCGCGGGCTAGGTGGGCGCATGGCCACGCGCGACAGCGCATTCGGTTCGTTTGACCACGGCGCACAGTATTTCACCGTGCGTGACGCGCGCTTTTTGCAGGTGCTGCAAACCACACCCCAGTTATGCAAACGCTGGAGCGCAAATTCGATCCAGGTGCTGGACGAACACGGTCTTGTGGCCGCAGCTGGCCTGCCCACTCATGAGGCGCACTGGGTTGCCGCACCCACCATGAAGTCGCTGGTGGCGGGCTGGGCGCAACCGCTGCTTGCGGCCGACCAGGTGCAACTGCGAAACCGGGTCACGCTGATCGAACGCGATGCACTCAACGTCCACCAATGGCAACTACACACCGAAGCGGGTGACGGCGGGCAGCAGGTATTTTCCGGGTTTGACCGTGTTTTGCTGGCTATCCCAAGTGCACAGGCGCAAACCTTGCTACAAAACTCAAAGCTGACCGCGAACTGGTGCCAACGCCTGGACGCCGTGCAGGTGGCACCGTGCTGGACGCTGATGCTGGCTTTTCCGCAGGCGGTGCAGCCCGGTCTGACCACGCTGGGGCCGCAGTGGAACGCCGCGCGCAGCACGCACCACCGCATCGCCTGGCTGGCACGCGAATCGAGCAAACCCGGGCGCAGCACGGTGGAGCGCTGGACGGTGCAGGCCAGCGCGGCCTGGTCGCAAGAACATCTGCACGACGACGAAGCACGCGTACAGGCCAAGCTGATCAAGGCGTTTACCGAGGTCACCGGCATCCGCGCCGAACCTGCGCATGTGGACAGTCAGCGCTGGCTGTACGCCAAAACGCTGGTGCCACTGGGTCAAAGCCACCTGTGGGACGCCCGCACCGGGCTGGGCGTGTGTGGTGACTGGTGCTTGGGGCATCGCGTGGAAGATGCGTTTGTGTCGGGGCTGGAACTCGCGCTGGCGATAGCGTAACGGGCCAGGCGGGTTGATCAGCGTGGGGGCAACTGACAAGGGCCATGAGCGCACGCTACATCGGACGCTTTGCGCCGTCTCCCACCGGCCCGTTGCACGCTGGTTCGCTGGTCGCCGCACTGGCCAGTTGGCTCGACGCCCGCGCGCACCGCGGCCAGTGGCTGGTGCGCATCGAAGACGTGGACCGCCCGCGCTGCATCTGCGGCATGGACCAGGTCATCTTGCAGCAACTGGCCGCCTGTAGCCTGCACCCCGACCAGCCACCGTTTTACCAATCTCAGCGCACGGCGCACTACCAGCAGGCGCTGCATGGTTTGATCGCCCGCCAACTGGCCTACCCCTGCGCCTGCAGCCGCAAGGACATTGAAGCCGAGCTGGCGCTCCAAGGCCGCAGCAAGCCACGCCATGGCGAGCTGGTGTACCCCGGTACGTGCCGCAACGGCTTACGGGGCAGAGTCGCACGCGCCTTGCGGCTGGACGTTGCGCGTTGTATGCAAAAAATGGCTCTAGCCCTTGATGTAAAAGCGCAAGCAGCTACTGAAAACATAGTTCTTGGCAAGGGCTTATGTGCCGGCCTGGTGCGTTGGCACGATCGGCGACTGGGGCTACAGCAACAGGACGTGGCGGCCGAGGTGGGCGACTTTGTACTCAAGCGCGCCGACGGCTGCTTTGCCTACCAATTGACGGTGGTGGTGGACGACGGCGCGCAAGGCGTTACCGACGTGGTGCGCGGTGCCGACCTGGCCGACAACACGCCGCGCCAGATCGTGTTGCAGCATGCGCTGGGCCTGCCCGCGCCGCGCTACCTGCACACACCGCTGGTGCTGGATGTCCACGGTGAAAAGCTCAGCAAACAAACCGGGGCTGAGGCCATCGATACCACGCAGCCGCTGGCAGCACTGCGCCAGGCCGCACGCGTCTTGGGCCTGTCAGATCACCCCGGACCGGTGGCCGAGGCGTTGGCGACGTGGGTGGAGCAGTGGGGTCAGAGCACACCGCTTGCGTGCGCAGTCCTCATCAATTGGGGGCAGAGCACGTCGCTGACGCGAGCAGTCTGACCCGCAGTCCTCATCAGTTGGGGTCAGAGCACGTCGCTGACGCGAGTGGTCTGACCCGCAAGATCAGAGATAGTCCTGCGCGATCGGCTGCAAGGCAGACGGGGTGATACCCAGCGACGCCAAGCCCGGGAAGCGACCGCAGGCCACGTTATCGACTTTCATGGAATCCAGGTTGTCGTGCGTCAGCACCGGTTCACCCGGAGCCAGGCCCATCAGCGTGGCTTGCAGGCGCGCGGCCCAGTCGGGCAACGCGATCACCGGGCGACCAAAACCGCCACCAATGCCGGCGCATTGCGCAGCAATCTGCACCAGCTGTTTGAGGGTGAACACCTCCGGCCCCACCGCTTCAATAATGCGCGGCGAAGCATCCGCGCTGGCTCCGTCCAGGCAGCGCTGCACCGCACAGGCCACGTCTTGCACCCACACCGGCGCAAAGCGCGCACCCGCACCTGCCAGTGGCAACACCGGCAACACCTTTTGCAGCTTGGCAAACACGGTCAAAAACTTGTCTTCTGCACCAAAAATCACGCTCGGGCGCAAAATACTCAGGTCAAAACCCGCTTGCCCCACGACCCCGGCACCCGCTCCTTCAGCCGCCTGAATCAGCACCGCTTCGCCCTCACTCTTGGTGCGCAAATACATCGACGGCAAGGTCTGCGGCTGCAACGCGTCGGCACCCAGTGCACTCACATGCACCACCTGCTTGACACTGGCTGCGGCACAAGCCTGCGCAATCGTGTGCGCCAGCGCCACGTGTGCGCGCTCAAACTCAGCCAACGAACCATGCAGAATGGCCACCAGATTCACCAACGCGGTGTGCCCGTCCACCGCACCCGCCAGCGCCGCCGGGTCGTGCACATCCAATTCGACCACCGTCAGCCCTGGTAAATGCTGAATGGCCTGGGCATTGCTACGCCGACGCGTGGGCACAGTCACCTGCCAACCCGCGCGTACCAGTTTTTCACATACATGGCGGCCGACAAAGCCGGTACCGCCCAACACAATGACTTTTTTCATGGCGCGATGATGCGCGAAAGCGCATACCCGGTGCACGTTGCGGGTTACCCTGCCCTACACCACCACCGGCTCGATCTCTAGCAAGATACCAAAGCGCTCATACACACTCGTCTGGATGGCGCGCGCCAGGGTCATGACCTCGCCACCGGTGGCACCGTCGCTGCCGTCCACTGATCCGCGGTTGACCAGCACCAGAGCCTGCTTGTCGTACACGCCCGCTTGCCCAACCGACTTACCGCGCCAGCCGCAGGCGTCAATCAGCCAGCCTGCCGCCAGCTTGAACGACCCGTTGTCCAACCGGTAATACACCACACGGGGGTCGCGCGCGATGATGTCGGCGCATTGCTCGGGCGTAACCGTCGGGTTCTTGAAGAAGCTGCCGACGTTGCCGATCTGTGCCGGATCAGGCAGCTTGGCGCGGCGAATCTGGCACACCCAGTCAAACAACTGCTGCGCGCTGGGCTGTGCGACACCTGCCTCAGCCATTTTTTTCTCGATATCTGCGTAGCCCAACACCGCCTTCCACACCTTGGGCAGGGCAAAACGCACGCGCAAAATCAGCGCCCGATCTTTGAGCCCCAGAGCACGGTAGCCCTTGTCATCATTGGGCTGGCTGCTATGTTTAAAGACAGAGTCGCGATAGCAAAAAGCGCATTGCGCAGCGTTCAGGGTGAATAGCTCGCCGGTGTGCAGGTCAATCGCGTCGAGCGAATCGAACCGGTCTTGCAGTTCCACGCCGTAAGCGCCGATGTTCTGCACCGGCGCGGCACCCACGGTGCCCGGTATCAGCGCCATGTTTTCCAGCCCTGGCCAGCCCTGCGCCAGCGTCCAGGCCACCAGGTCGTGCCAGTTTTCGCCCGCGCCTGCTTCAACAATCCAGGCACGATCGGTCGCGGCGACCAACCGGCGCCCCATGATTTCAACCTTGAGCAGCAGCCGCTTGACGTCGCCCGTCAGCACCATGTTGCTGCCGCCACCCAACACCAGCTTCGGGCTAGGCCCCCATTGCGGGTCGGCCAGCACGGCCTGCACGTCCGCCACGCTGCCAATGCGCACCAGCGCCTGCGCACGCGCCCTGATGTGAAACGAATTGAGCGCCTGCAGCGCCACATTTTTCTGGACTAACATCGCCGCATTGTCGAACATCCAGCGAGAAACCCATGCCCTCTTTTGATACCGTTTGTGAAGCCAACATGGTTGACGTGAAGCACGCCGTCGAGAACACCGCCAAGGAAATCAGCACGCGCTTTGATTTCAAGGGCACGCCCGCTGCGGTGGAGCTCAAGGACAAAGAGATCACCCTGATCGGCAACGCCGACTTCCAGCTGACGCAAATCGAAGACATCCTGCGCAACAAGCTGACCAAGCGCAACGTCGATGTGCGCTTTCTGGATCAGGGCGACGTGCAAAAGATGGGCGGCGACAAGGTCAAGCAGGTGATTAAAGTGCGTGACGGCATCGACACCGACCTGGGCAAAAAAATCCAGCGCATCGTCAAAGACAGCAAGATCAAGGTGCAGGCCGCCATCCAGGACGGCAAACTGCGCGTGAGCGGTGCCAAGCGCGACGACCTACAGGCCACCATGGCGCTGATCAAAAAAGAGGTGACCGACGTGCCGGTGAGTTTTGACAACTTTCGTGACTAACCCTTCGATGATTGCAAGCGGTTTCAACAGCTGCCCTGATACCTTTGCAGCATGAGCCTGATCGTCGCCACGCAAGACGAATACGAAGACCTGCTGGGCCTGTGGTCGAACCTCGAAGCCGGCCTGGCCATGCTGCTGACCCACCCGGCCAGCGTGCAAGAGTTTCCCTTGCGCGTGCGTCAGTACGACCGCTGGATGCAAGACCTGCTCAAGCAGGACACCGACGTGGGCCTGTACCTGCTGTTTCAATTGGCAACGCATTCACCTGTGGGTTACAGCGCCTCACACGCCCTGATGTGCGCTGTGTTGTGCCACCTGATCGCAGTCGACTTTGCCTTACCCTTGGCGCAGCGTAATAGCCTGGTGCGCGCCAGTTTGACCATGAACATCTCGATGACAGCGCTGCAAAACGACATGGCGCACCAATCGGGTCGCCCCAACCCACAGCAGCAGGCAGCCATTGACGCCCATACCCAACGCAGTTCGCAGCTGCTGCAAGACAAAAGCATCGATGATGCGCTGTGGCTCGAAACCGTGCGCTTGCACCACACACCCATGGACTCGTCCAGCCTGCCTTTAAACATGCTGACACCGTCGCGCCGTCTGGCTTACATCTTGCAGGTCGTGGATCGCTACGCCGCCATGATCAGCCCACGCGAATCCCGCGAAGGCCGCAGCGCAGCGCAATCAGCGCAAAACATCCTGCAAGGCGGCGGCAACCAGAGCGGTGCGGTAGGCCAGGCGCTGGTACGGGTGGTGGGTTTGTCGCCGCCGGGCACTTTGGTGCAACTCGACGACGATCGCATCGCCATCGTGACGCGGCGCAGCAAAACCATTAACCAGCCCGACGTAGCGGTGGTTTTGCAGGCCGATGGCGTACCGGTGCGTCCACCGGAATTACTACGCACAGACCAGCGCCAGCCTGACATCCGCTCGGCGGTTTTGCCCTCAGCTGTACCGGAGCGCATCAACCATCAATTGATTTTGCAACGCAGCAGTGTCGCCGCACCGATCCCAGCGCCTGTGGCCTGAGCGCCAGTCAGCGGATCAGTCAGCGCTGCCGCCTTCAATAAAGGCCACGATGCGGCGCGCCACGTCGGGCCCGTCATGCCCGTGCACCAGACTCTGTGTAGCCGTTCTGTAGGTTTCCTCGCCCAGCAGAGCGCGGCGCTTGTCGAGCAAAAAGGCACTGTAGTCGGGTACAAACTCGGGGTGCGGCTGCACGCAAAAAACCTGGCTCTCCACGGTGAACCCAGCCACTGGGCAATAGTCGCTGGTAGCCAGCAGCTTGGCACCATGGGGCAGGTCAAACACCTGGTCCTGGTGGCTGGCCAGCAAGGCCACCTCTGGTGCGTCATCCTTTGCAGGCGAAACAGTCTGGTCTAGCCACCGATACTGCTTGCGCCCCACCCCCCAGCCCTGCGGCGCACGACCCACGCGCGCGCCCAAACACAGTGCAATCAGTTGGTGACCAAAACAGATGCCCACCAATTTTTTGCCCTGCTGTAGCAACTGATCCACCTTCTGGCGCAAGGTCAGCACCCAGGGCTCTTGCGAAAACGCGTCGGCCCGACTCCCGGTGAGCAACACCGCGTCGTAGTCGTCAAACGACGCGGGATACTCACCGCGCACCGTGTTGAAAACATCAAACTGGCCGCTGGCCCCAGCGTTGCGCAACAAGCGCTCAAACATGGCTCCGTACCCCTGATAAAGCGGTTCCGCTGCGGGATCCAGGCTGTCGTTTTCAAGAATGCACCATTTCATGACGACTCCTTGTGGTGTGAGCCGCTTGCAGGGTGCCGATGGCCGTGTTTGGCCGGGCCGTGTGCGCTCGGCTCGGGCTTGGGCGCTGCCGCCTTCTTGCCCAGACGCGACTCTGTGCCCTTGATCAGCCGGTTGATGTTCTCTGCGTGCCGGTACATCAACAGCAGTGCCATCACAGCCACCGCCAGCGCCACCGGGTTGCTCTTGATCCAGAAGCTACCATCGGCCAACACATAAATCACCGGTGCCATCAGCGCGGCGGTGATCGACGCCAGCGACGAATACCTGAACGCCAGCGCCATGCCCAGCCACACCAACAGGGTGATCAGGCCAAGCCAGCCGCTCACCCCCAACACCACGCCCGCCGCAGTGGCGACACCCTTGCCCCCCACAAACCGGAAGAACACCGGATACAGGTGTCCTAAGAAGGCGGCCAGTCCCACCATGGCCTGCGTGCCCTCACCCAAACCATAAGCTTGCCCATAACGCGCCACCAGAAACACCGGTAGCCAGCCTTTGGCGGCATCCAGCAGCAACGTCAACACGGCGGCAGCCTTGGAGCCCGAGCGCAGCACGTTCGTCGCACCCGGGTTCTTGCTGCCAAAGGTGCGCGGGTCGCTCAGCCCCATCACGCGGCTGACGATCACCGCAAACGACAGCGAACCCAGCGAATACGCCAGCAACGTGGCCACCACAGGAAAAAATGGCTGCAAAGATTCCAAATCAACTCCTCAATGCCCGCTACTCGAGCGAAGGTGGCTATTTTGCCAGCCGCAAGCATCCTGTGCGTCAGCGCAGCACCTCTGTCATCGCACATTGAACCGGTCGGGCACAGAGCACCTGCACACACACCTGCGGGTCGATGCCCACCAGATAACCGCGGCGACCGCCATTAATCAGAATCCTGGGCAATTCCAGAATGCTGGATTCGATGAAGACCGGCATGGCACGGCGCGTGGCAAAAGGTGATGTGCCGCCCACCAGGTAGCCGCTGTGGCGGTTGGCCACTTCGGGCGCGCAGGGCTCGACCGACTTGGCACCGATCTGGCGTGCCAGATTTTTTGTGGACACCTTGCGATTGCCGTGCATCAGCACCACCAGAGGTTTAGCGTCCTGGTCTTGCATGATCAGCGTCTTGACCACCGCATAGGCATCCCAGCCCAGCACCGCTGCGCTGTGCAATGCACCCCCGTGCTCCAAGTAACTGTAAGGGTGCTCGGTAAACGCTACCTGGTTCGCCTTGAGCCACTGCGTGGCAGGGGTCTCACTGACGTGCTCTTTTTTGGCCATGGAGCGTCACACAAGCCCCGGTGGGTCACACCGGTTCGGGCACGCTGGGCAGCCCAGCCAGCGCCATGGCCAGTTCAGCTTCGTCGTACTTCTCGTCAGTCAGCGCACCGGCAAAGTACTTCTGGTACGCCACCATGTCAAAGTGGCCGTGGCCGCACAGGTTGAACAGAATCGTCTCTGCCTTGCCTTCGCGCTTGCAGCGCAGCGCCTCTTCTACCGCACCCTTGATGGCGTGATTGGCCTCCGGCGCGGGCACGATGCCCTCAGCCCGCGCAAACATCACACCCGCTTCAAAACACTCCACCTGGTTATAGGCCACCGCCTCCAGCAAACCGAGCTCTTTCACATGCGACACCAGCGGCGCCATGCCGTGGTAGCGCAGGCCACCGGCGTGAAAGCCCGGCGGCGTGAACTGGCTGCCCAGTGTGTGCATCTTGGTCAGCGGCGTCATGTGGCCGGTGTCACCAAAGTCGTAGGCGTATTTGCCACGCGTGAGCGACGGGCACGCGGCGGGTTCCACCGCCACAAAACGCGACTTCTGCCCGCCGCGCAGGCCGTGCCCCATGAACGGGAACGCAATGCCGGCAAAGTTGGAACCGCCGCCGGTACAGCCGACGATGACATCGGGCCAGGCGTTGGCCATCTCCATCTGCAACATGGCCTCTTGCCCGATGATGGTCTGGTGCAGCAACACATGGTTGAGCACCGAACCGAGCGCGTACTTGGTGTCGTCACGCTGCACCGCCAACTCCACCGCTTCAGAGATGGCAATGCCCAGGCTACCGGGGTGATCGGGGTTCTTGGCCAGCACGCTGCGACCATACACGGTCTCGTTGGACGGCGACGCCACGCAGCGCGCGCCATAGGTTTCCATCACGGCACGGCGGTACGGTTTCTGGTCGTACGACACGCGCACCTGAAACACCTCCACCTGCATGCCGTACAGCGAGCCGGCAAACGCCAGCGCGGTACCCCACTGCCCGGCGCCGGTTTCGGTCACCAGCCGTTTCACACCGGCCTGCTTGTTGAAGAACGCCTGCGGCACGGCGGTGTTGGGTTTGTGGCTGCCCGCAGGGCTGACGCCTTCGTACTTGTAAAAAATCTTCGCTGGCGTGCCCAGAATCTTTTCCAACCCGTGCGCCCGAAACAGCGGCGACGGGCGCCACAGTTGATACACCTCACGCACCGGCTCGGGGATGTCGATCTCGCGCTCGGTGCTCACCTCTTGCAGGATCAGCTCCATCGGGAACAGCGGTGCCAGGTCGTCCGGCCCCACCGGCTTCATGGTGCCCGGGTGCAGCACGGCTGGCAGGGGTTTGGGCAGATCAGCCTGAATGTTGTACCAGACCTTGGGCATCTGGCTTTCTTCAAGAAGGTATTTGGTTTGTTGGGTCACAGCGCATCCTTGGTGGTCATAGTGAAAGAGCGCGTCAAACGCGCGGTTGGAAGTATGCAACCGAATTAAGTCGAACCAGGTTCACGCAGTCGCGGGTTTTCCCTAGAACAGAGACTTTTATATATTCATTCAAGCATACATAAATCACAACAATGTAGTTTGAAATATAACGATCCACGCCTACAGTCGCTCTCCATGCATGACATTGCTTTCATTTTTGCCGGGTTTGTGGTGGGCACCGTGATCGGTCTGACCGGTGTCGGCGGTGGCTCGCTGATGACGCCGATCCTGATTTTTGTCTTCGGCGTGAAGCCTTACATGGCGGTCGGCACCGACCTGCTGTTTGCCGCGTTTACCAAGATGGGCGGCACCATCAAGATGGCGCGCAGCGGCCAGGTGCCGTGGCGCGTGGTGTTGAACCTGAGCGCGGGCAGCATCCCGGCCGCGCTGGTCACGCTGTGGATTTTGAAAAACGTGGGCCCGGCCGATGCTGCCATCCAGCACCTGATGACCACCACCTTGGGTGTGGCGCTGCTGCTGACCGCTGCGGCCACGCTGTACAAGGCGCTGCGCGGCAAAGCCGCTCCCCGCACGATTGCTGCAGGCGCTGAAACCCTGGCCACCACGCCGCGCCACTGGAGTCTGCCGCTGCTGTTTGGCGCGCTGATTGGCACGCTGGTGTCGCTCACATCGGTGGGTGCCGGTGCCATTGGCGTCACGGTGCTGATGCTGCTGTACCCGCTGTTGCCATTGCCGCGCATCATTGCCGCTGACATCGCCTACGCCGTACCCTTGACGCTGGTGGCCGGTGCGGGGCACGCCACGCTGGGTTCGATCAACTGGTCGATGTTGAGTCTGTTGCTGGCGGGTTCGCTGCCGGGCATCTGGCTGGGATCGCACTTCATGAGCCGTGTGCCCGAGCGTGTGATCCGCAGCATGTTGTCGGTGCTGCTGGCTTATGCGGGTACCAAATTGATTGCCCTCTGATTTTTATGCGCGATCAAGATTTTCATTTCAGCTTTTTCGGTACATCACACCGTGCACGTGCTGCGACGCCGAACTGGTGGAGTAACAGGGCGCCAATTGGCACGAGTGTTGGTACGCCACGCGGGGTGGGCGGCAGGGGCTCCCCCCTCATGCTGGGGTACCAGAAATCGGGGGGCACCCCTGCCGCCCACCCCGCGAGACATCAGCTCGCGGTCGCCTCGGAATACAAATACAAAGCCCCAAATTCATTGACTCCGAAGGTGTGTCACCTATTTCGCATTGCAGCGCGCCACCAAGCGTCTAGCCCAGTGGCAGGCTTTGGCGGCCGACGATTTCGGGTACTCCCGTATGAGGAGGCCGCCAAAGACTGCCGCTGGGCGGGTGACCCCCAAAACCGCATCCAGCGATGCCTGCAACAAAGCTTCCGGTCGACCCAGCAGGCCACTCCGTTGTCATGGATACCGGGTCATGGCCCGGTATGACAACCCGGGGCAATCACCGAACACCTTGCTTCAATTCTTTGTGACACCGTATGTACCAGTACACCGACTTTGACCGCCAATTCATCCGCAACCGCGCCGCGCAATACCGCGACCAATTACAACGCAACCTGCGTGGTGAACTCTCTGACGACGAATTCCGCCCCTTGCGCCTGCAAAACGGCTGGTATGTGCAGCGCTATGCGCCCATGCTGCGCGTGGCCGTGCCCTATGGCGAAATCAGCAGCCGCCAACTGCGTGTGCTGGCGCGCATTGCACGTGAATTTGACCAACCCAGCGCCGAGGTCTATGCCGCCGCCGTCACCACGCAAGCGCGACTGGGCACCACCCACTTGCCGGTGGGCTATGGCCACTTCACCACACGGCAAAACGTGCAGTTCAACTGGATCCCACTGGACAAAAGCGCCGACGTGATGGACTTGCTGGCTACCGCCGACCTGCACGGCATCCAGACCAGCGGCAACTGCATCCGCAACATCACCAGCGACGCGCTGGCCGGCATTGCCCCCGACGAAGCCATTGACCCGCGGCCGTATGCCGAAATCATGCGCCAGTGGAGCACGTTGCACCCCGAATTTGCCTTTTTGCCGCGCAAATTCAAGATCGCCATCACCGGCGCGCAAGAAGACCGCGCGGCCATCGCCTGGCACGACGTGGGTTTGCGCGTGCTGAAAAATGCGGCGGGCGAAGTGGGATTCAAGGTGCTGGCCGGTGGCGGCATGGGGCGCACACCAGTCATTGCCACGTTGATCCGTGAATTTTTGCCCTGGAACCAGGTCCTGAATTACCTGGAAGCCGTGGTGCGCGTCTACAACCGCTTTGGTCGACGTGACAACCTGTACAAGGCACGCATCAAGATTTTGATCAAGGCCGAAGGCCAGCGTTTCATTGACGAGGTGGAAGCCGAGTTTGCTGACATCCTGGCGCACGACGGTGCGGCGCACGCCATTCCCGCTGCCGAGTTGGCCAGAGTTTCCAAGCATTTTCATCCTCCAGCCCAGGTAGAGCAAGAGCAGTCAGCAATGGATTCCGTAGCAACCGAAGTTGCCCCCAAGGACGCTGCCGCCTACAAGCGCTGGCTGGCGCAGAACGTGCACGCACACAAAAACCCGGCGCTACGCGCCGTCACGCTGTCGTTCAAGCGGCTGGGTTTTGCACCCGGCGACGCAACCGCCGAGCAGCTCAACGCTGCTGCCGACCTGGCTGACCAGTTCAGCGCCGGTGAGGCGCGCGTCACGCACGAGCAAAACCTGTTGCTGCCCTGGGTGCGGGCGGCCGATCTGCCCGCGCTGTGGTATGCCGCTACCGCACTGGGTGTAGCCAAGGCCAACATCGGCCTGCTCACCGACATGATCACCTGCCCCGGCGGCGACCTGTGCTCGCTGGCCAATGCGCGCTCCATCCCGTTGGCCGAGGCCATCACCGAGCGCTACCAGGACCTGGACGAACTGTTTGACATCGGTCCCATTGATCTGCACATCAGCGGCTGCATGAACTCCTGCGGCCACCACCACACCGGCCACATCGGCGTGCTGGGCGTCGACAAGGACGGGCGCGAGTGGTACCAGATTTCGCTCGGCGGCTCCGACGGCAGCACCTTGAGCGGCGACGCTGTGCCTAGCAAAGTGATTGGCCCGTCGTTTGCCGCCAGCGAGGTGCTCGACGTGGTGGAAGCGCTGATCGACACCTACCGCACGCAACGGCTGGCAGGTGAGAATTTCATCACCAGCGTGCGCCGCTTGGGGCTGGAGCCCTTCAAAGCCGCCGCCAACGCCGTGCGCCACGAAACCCGCGAAGGTGGTCAGGTGCTGCACGTGCACCTGGACACCGCCAATATTGCTACCGACTGATCATTACCCGCCATGTCAAATACTCTAACTTTAATAGCTGCTAGCGCAGCAGATAAAAGGGCTACAGGCATAAATGTCTTGCAAGTTGGCAACGACGTGGACCCGCGCACGCTCAACCTGGACGGCATCGAGCGCATCGAGCTGCACTTTCCCAAATTCACCGACGGGCGCGCCTACAGCCAGGCCTATCTGCTGCGCCGCCGTCTCGGTTTCAAGGGCGACCTGCGCGCTACGGGCGACGTGCTGGTGGACGAGGTGCTGCAGATGCAGCGCAGCGGCTTCAGCTCGGCCGTGTTGCGCGCCGACCAGAACCTGGCACACGCGCAGGCGCAACTGACGCGCTTTGCCAGCTTTTACCAAGGCGACGCCAGCCACCCCGCGCCACTGTTTGCCAGCCCGGTAGCCGCCACCTCTGCAACCCCAACCCCAGCAGGAGCCACCGCATGAGCGCCATCGACCTGAACGCCCGCGCCAGTGCCACGTTCGTGCAAAAACTGGCCGCCACCCAGGCGCTGCTGCGCCAAGCCGCACACGACCATGCACCGCTGCTGTCCGGTGACGCGCCGCGCATCACACTGGCGTGCAGTCTGGGCGCAGAAGACATGGTGCTGGCGCATCTGGTCAACGCCTTGCAGCTCGACATCGGCATCTTCGTGCTGGAAACCGGGCAATTGCACGCCGAAACACTGGCTTTGCTGGCGCGACTGCAAGCAGCCTCACGCGCCAATGTATCGGTGTTCAAACCCATTGAACAAGCCACCGTCGAATTTGTGGCGCGCGAAGGTAAGGATGCCATGTACCAAAGCATGGCGCTGCGCAAAGCCTGCTGCGGCATCCGCAAGATGGAGCCGCTGGCACGTGCGCTGGACGGCAAAACCGCCTGGATTACCGGCCTGCGGCGCGAACAATCGGGTGCGCGCGCCGAGGTGCCGCCCATCGACCATGATGCGATTGGCGGCGTAGAGCGCCACAAATACAACCCGCTGGCCGACTGGACCTGGGGCGACGTGTGGTTTTACATCGCTGAAAACCACGTGGACTACAACCCCTTGCACGACCAGTTTTACCCATCCATTGGCTGTGCGCCTTGCACCCGTGCCATCAGCCTGGGCGAAGACTTTCGCGCCGGGCGCTGGTGGTGGGAGGATGAGGCCGCCAAAGAGTGCGGCCTGCACGTCAAAACCACCCCCCTGCCTGAGAAAATCGCGTCATGAACGCCCCGATCCAATCCACCCTGCTGCAAGCCATGACGCACCACGCCCCCATTGACCATTTAAGCAACGCCCACCTGGACGCGCTGGAAGAAGAAACCATTTTCATCCTGCGCGAAGTGGCCGCCGCCTTTGAGCGCCCCACGCTGCTGTTTTCTGGCGGCAAAGACTCGCTGGTGATGCTCAAGTGCGCCGAAAAGGCCTTTGGCACCCCTGCCACCGGCGGCAAGATTCCCTACCCGCTGCTGATGATCGACACCGGCCACAACTTTCCCGAAGTGACCGACTTTCGTGACTTTCGCGCCCAGGAGCTGGGCGCCGAACTGATCGTGCGCAGTGTGGAAGATTCCATGACGCGCGGCACGGTGCGTCTGGCGCACCCGGGCGAGAGCCGCAACGCGCACCAGTCCGTCACGCTGCTGGAAGCGATCGAAGAATTCCACTTTGACGCGCTCATTGGCGGCGCGCGGCGCGACGAAGAAAAAGCGCGCGCCAAAGAGCGCATCTTCAGCCACCGCGACAGCTTTGGCCAGTGGCAGCCCAAAGACCAGCGCCCCGAGCTGTGGACGCTGTTCAACACCAAATTGCAGCCCGGTGAACACTTTCGCGTCTTTCCCATCAGCAACTGGACCGAGCTGGACGTGTGGCAATACATTGCACGCGAGCACATCGCCCTGCCCAAGCTGTACTACAGCCACAAACGTGAGGTGGTGGAACGAAAGGGTCTGCTGGTACCCGTGACAACGCTCACGCCCCTGAAACCGGGTGAAGTGGCGCAGGTGCGCGACGTGCGCTTTCGTACCGTGGGCGACATCACCTGCACCTGCCCGGTGGCCAGTCTGGCGGCCAACGCCAACGACATCGTGCTGGAGACACTTTCGGTCGAAGTGTCCGAGCGCGGCGCCACGCGCATGGACGACAAGACCTCGGAAGCTTCGATGGAAAAGCGCAAGAAAGATGGGTACTTTTGATGGACCGGTTGTGGCAGCACCTTCAGTTCGCCAACGTGTCTGGTTTAACCCGGCGCGGCGACTGGGGCATGTGCATGCGGTTTTGGGGTGAAAACACACGCGAAACAGGGTGCACAGCACGCCACCGACTGTCGGCGCGCGCCTTTCCCCCCAAAGCCCGGTCACATGCCCCAATCACCACGCCTGACGCTGTTGGCGAAATGCCCCGAAAGCGCGAACGATTAGCGGCGTGCGTTGGGTGTCTGACGCAGCGGAATAAAGGAGGAGGCTTGGAGCTTGCTCCAAGCCGGGGGACATCCGCGGAGTCGGACACCCGACGTGCGCTGCGGGTTTAACCAGACACGCCGCGCACAAGAGCTTTAACCATACAACCAACGTCAATCGCCAGTCAACCCCACTCGCAATTAACAAATGAAGACTACAACTAATATAGCTTCTAACGCAAGCACTACAACCGCTACAGGCCAACTTGATACCCAGTCCGCGCTCAAGTTCATCACCTGCGGCAGCGTCGATGACGGCAAAAGCACGCTCATTGGCCGCCTGCTGCTGGACAGCAAAAGCGTGCTGCAAGACCAACTGGCCAACGTCTCCAAAAGTGGTGAGGCGGACCTGGCCCAGTTCACCGACGGTCTGAGCGCCGAGCGCGAACAAGGCATCACCATCGACGTGGCGTACCGCTACTTTGCCACCCCGGCGCGCAAGTTCATCATCGGCGACGCCCCCGGTCACGAGCAGTACACGCGCAACATGGTCACGGCCGCCAGCAGCGCCGACGCCGCCGTGGTGCTGGTCGATGCCACCAAACTGCCCTGGCAAGACCCGGCGCTGGAACTGCTGCCGCAAACCCGCCGCCACAGCCTGCTGTGCCACCTGCTGCGCGTGCCCAGCATCGTGTTTGCGGTGAACAAGCTTGACGCGCTGGGCGACGACGCCCGCACCGCGTTCCGGCACATCGCAGCGGCACTGGCGCGATTGGCCGAACACGCTGGTATTGAGGTTGCCGCCACGGTGCCGATCTCGGCGCTCAAAGGCGACAACGTCGTCGGGACCAGCCCTGGCTGGTGCGGCTACCAGGGCCCGAGCCTGCTCGACATCCTGCAAACGCTGCCAGTGACGCCCGCTGACACGCAACTGCCTTTTGCCTTTCCAGTGCAGTGGGTTGAAAAATTCAGCAGCTCGGCCGACACCTCGCAAGGGCGCCGCGTGTTCTGGGGCCGCGTTGCAGGCGGCGTGGCGCAACCGGGGCAGCGCATCCAGGTGTTGCCCAGTGGTCAGAGCGTGACGGTAGCGCAGGTGCTTTCCACCACGCGCAAACCGGGCAGCGTTGCGGCGGGCCACAGTGCCGGTGTGGTGCTCGACCGAGAGGTCGATGTGTCACGCGGTGATTGGCTGCTAGCACAAGTGGATCAAGCGCAAGGCGCTATTATTTCTGATGATGATTTCAGCGACACGCCAGCCACCAGTGGCCCGGTGGGACGCCGTGAGTTGTCGGCCACTGTGGCCTGGATGGACGACGAACCGCTGGTCGCCGGGCGCGTCTATTGGGCATTGCATGGCCACCGCTGGGTCAAGGCACGCGTCAAACGCGTGGTGCACCGGCTGGAGATCAACACGCTGGCCGAAGAAGCCGCCGACGCGCTACCCGCCAACAGCATTGGTCATATCGAGCTGCTGCTGCAAGAACCCATCGCCGCCCTGCCCTTTGCGCAGGCGCGCGTGCAAGGCTCGCTGGTGCTGGTGGACACCGCCAGCCACCGTACAGCCGGAGCGGTGCTCGTCCGGTGAAGCATGATCGTTTCACATTGCACGATCAGGTTGCCGTAACGCAAGACATTAAAATGCGGCTTTCCCATCCAACCACAGACCCAACAACATGACCCATGTCGTCACCGAAGCTTGCATCAAGTGCAAGTACACCGATTGCGTTGACGTGTGCCCCGTGGACTGCTTCCGCGAAGGCCCCAACTTTCTGACCATTGACCCCGACGAATGCATCGACTGCGCCGTGTGCATCCCAGAATGCCCGGTCAATGCCATCTACGCCGAAGAAGATGTGCCAAAAGACCAACGCCACATGACCAAGCTCAACGCCGAGCTGGCGCGCCTGCCGGGCTGGAAGAACATCACCAAGCGCAAGGCTGCGTTGCCCGAGGCCGAAGAATTCAAGGACAAGACCGGCAAGCTGCCGCTGTTGCAGCGCTAACGTTTATCGGTCCAGGCTGATGCCCCGGATGATGCAAGCGAGTCGTCATTGCATACGAAACATTCGGCATCACAGCCTGCAAGTTGCGCACAGCGACCTTGGGCCGGTCGCCCCGAGCCAGCCATGCCCGCCCCATTTACAACCAAAAAAGTAGCTGCTAATGCACACCCAGCAAGGGCTAGAGTCGTATTTGATGTCATAGAAATCAGCAACCGCCCATGACCACACACGGCGCACCTGCGGACGACTACGACAGCCCCTGGAAGGATATCCTGGAGCACGCTTTTCCAGAGTTCATGGCTTACTACTTTCCGGCCGCCAGCGCGCAAATTGACTGGGCGCAAGGACACGAGTTCAAAAACACCGAACTGCGCCAAGTGGTGCGCGACGCTGAACTGGGCAAACGTTTTGCAGACGCTCTGGTACGCGTTACCCTCTTCAACGGCGAAGAAAGCTGGGTCTATATTCACATTGAAGTGCAAGGCCGCCGCGACCCCCACTTTGCCCAGCGCATGTTCACCTACAACTACCGGCTGTATGACCGCTACGCCTGCCCCATCGCCAGCATGGCCGTGCTGGCCGACGATGACGAAAACTGGAAACCCAGCCACTTCAGCTTTGATGCCTTGGGGTGCACCCACACACTCCACTTTCCGGTGGTGAAACTGCTGGAACGAGCCGACAGCACTGATCATCTGGCAAACAACCCCAACCCCTTTGCCCTGGTCACCGCCGCGCACCTGCAAACCCGGCAAACCAAGCACGACACGCAGGCCCGCTACACAGCCAAACGCACCCTGGTGCGCCTGCTGTACCAACACGGCTGGAGCCGCCAGCGCGTGCTGGATCTGTTTGCCGTGTTGGACTGGATGATGCGCCTGCCCGATGGACTAGAACAGGAACTGTGGCAAGATATTGAGCAAATCGAAGGAGAAACCCGCATGAAATACGTGACCAGCGTTGAACGACTCGCCATTGAACGCGGCCTGCAGCAGGGCTTACTGCAGGGCATGGAAGCAGGCAAGCTGGTAGGCAAGCTCGAAGGCCAGGCTACCCTGCTGATGCGCCAGCTCACCAAACGCTTTGGCCCCTTGAGCCCCGACAGCGCGCAGCGTCTGCAAACCGCAACTCCCGAACAACTTGAACTCTGGGCCGACCGCATTCTGGATGCACCCACCCTGGCTGGCGTGTTTGATACCCACTAGCGGCAAAAAAGGCACAAAGTCGCTTTCCATTCATGAGCCCAAGCCCCCCGCCATGGATCATGCAAGAGTGGCGGCACCGCGTTCAGCATGACATTGCAAATTCACAATGACGGCGGCGTTTTTGCACGCCCAAGCCAGCGCGATGATTGAAACCGACGCCCTGGTCATTGGTGCCGGTCCGGTCGGGCTGTTTGCCTTGTTTGAACTGGGGCTGCTAGGCATTGCCGCCCATGTGGTCGATGTGCTGGACGAGGCGGGGGGCCAGTGCATCGAGCTCTACCCCGACAAACCCATTTTTGACATCCCCGGCGTGCCACGCTGCACCGGGCGCGAGCTGACGCACAACCTGCTGACGCAGATCGCGCCCTTTCACCCCGGCTTTCATTTCAACCAGCAAGTCCAAACACTGGCGCGCCAGCCCGATGGGCGCTGGTTGGTCGGCACGCAAACCGGCAACCAGTCTGCGCAGCAATTTCTGGCCCGCACGGTCATCATCGCAGCGGGCGTGGGGGCCTTTGTACCCAAAGAACTCAAGGTCGAAGGGCTGTCAGACTACCTGGGCACGCAGCTGTTTTACCGCTACAAGCCCGCTGGCGCGTTTGCCGACCTGTCGGTCGTCGTTGTGGGGGGTGAAGAAGCGGCAGTCGCCGCAGCCATTGACCTGGCGCGCCCCGGTCCGCACGCGGCCCGCAGTGTGACCCTGCTGCACCGGCGCGACGTGCTGCAAGCCAGTGACAACGCGTTGGCTGAATTCAACGCATTGCGCCGGGCCGACCGCATCCGGTTTCAGGCCGGGCAGGTCACCGGCATCCAGACCGAGGCTAACCATTTGACCGGCGTAGTCATCAGCACGCCAGAAGACCAGTCACTGACGCTACCGCTGGACCGCTTGCTGGTCTGCCAGGGCATCAGCCCTAAATTGGGCCCGGTGGCGCAATGGGGGCTGGCGATGGAGCGCAAGCAGCTACAGGTGAACACCGCCACGTTTGCCACCAATGAAGTGGGTGTCTTTGCCATTGGCGACGTGATCACTTACCCGGGCAAAAAGAAACTCATCGTGAGCGGATTTCATGAAGCCACGCTGGCGGCTTTTGGCGTGGCCGCGTTGATCCACCCGGATGCCTCTAGAGTATTGAAATACACCACCAGCAGCTCCTTGCTGCAGCAACGCCTGGGCGTTGCCTGACTCAGGCCAACACGCCCGAAAACCATCATGAAATTTCTTTGGCTGACCTTGCTGGGCCTAGGTCGAACGCTGTACCTGGCTTATGCCGCCTGGTGCTGGCTGTTCCCTGTTGCGTTGTTGTTGATCGCGGTTCTGGTGGGCGGTGTAGGTACGCAGGTTCCGCTGTTGCGCGCGGGCGCCTATGCGCTGACGGCGTTGCTGTTGGCACTGGCGCTGTTTGCCGTTGGCTACATCCACTTGCGGCGTACCGACGGCAACCCCAACCCCTGGCAAAGCGCGTTCATGGCATGGTTTGGAACACTCAAATTTTTCCGCAATGAAGGCGGCTCGCCAGAAGTCAAACTGCATTGGCCGTCGAAGTTTCTGGTAGAAAACCCGCGCGGTTACCGCATCTCCGGCATGGACTTGCGCCAGTTGCTGGGCTTGCTGGAGCCGGGCGACATCTTGTTGCGCGGTTACGAAGGCTATGTGGATGGCGAGTTCATCCGTCGCTCTTCACTGAGTGCCCAAAACGAATTCAAACCCGGCTGGTTTACCCACGTGGCGCTGTATGTGGGTGCGCTGTCTGAAGACGACCGCGCCCATGTGCCAGCACCTTTTGGGCAACACGCCGACTACTTTGCAACCGGCCCGCAGAGCGTGATCCACGCCATGGCCAAAGGCGTTCACACCGAAGACATCTTGACCTTTTGCCGCTGCGATTACCTGTGTGCGCTGCGCCTGCCGCCTGAGTTGTCGCTCGGCAGCGCCCCAATAACGCCGCTGGTGCGCTGCAAGCAGTCCAACCCGCCCAGCGCATCCGACGACTTTGTCCGAGCGCTACAAGACGACCTGCACGCGGGCCATCGCGTATCGCGCGAGCGCGTGGTGGCCGCAGCGCGGTTGTCTGCGCTGGAAAAAATCGGCGAAGAATACGACTTTGACTGCAGCGACACGCAGGCCTTTGACCGTTTCAGTTGTGCCGAGCTGCTGTATTTTTGCCTGCGCGGTGTGCTGGGCGCCATCGGCCTGCAACCCTTGCCGCACGCGCTGTACCCGCTGGCGCCGTGGGTAAAAAGTTTCAAGGTGCTCGAGCGCGCCACGCTCACGCCGGACGACTACCGCGACCTGGCGCGGCGCGGAGCGCTTGAGGTGGTGTGGGAAGACCGCTACAGCCGGACCTTGCCCTGAAGGTCCCCAACCCGTTTATTCCACCCGCGTGATCCTGTTGGGTTTAAAGCCCAGGTCAGCCAGCTTGCCCTTGCGCGCACGCGCGCCCCGGGCGTTGTTCAGGCTGCGGATTTCCAGCGTTTCGTCGCGCACCTTGCCACCACGGCCGATGCCGTCAATGCGTACGCTACGGGTGTAGGCCGCCGCCCCGGCTAGCGTGTCTTTGTCTTGCAGGTCAATCAGCATCAGGCCTCGGCCACCGCCTGGCATGGCCCGAAGTTCAGCCAGCTCAAACGTCAAAATCCGCCCACCCACCGAGGCGCAGGCCACGTGCGTGGCCGCAGGCACGCCGGTGGCGGCATTGGCAATCAATGAGGGCAGACACAGCGTTTCGCCGTCGTTCACCGTCACAAAGGCCTTGCCAGCTTTTTGGCGCGAGATCATGTTCGCCACCGTGGCGGTAAAGCCGTAGCCAGCCGAACTGCACAGCAGCAAGCAGGCTTCCACCGGCCCGGCAAAGTACGACAGCAGTTGCGTGCCCGGCTCCAGCTCGATCAGGCTGGTGATGGGTTGGCCATCGCCCCGGCCACCGGGCAGCAAGGCCACGGCTACCGAATAAACGCGGCCGTTGGAGCCAAAAGCCAGCAAGGTATCGACACTGCGGCACTCAAAAGTATCAAACAGCGCGTCGCCCGCCTTGAAGCTGTATTGCGGTGCCTCCGCCCCGCTGAGGCGGTCACGCGCCCAGCCCTTTTGCGTGCGCACCCAGCCTTTTTGACTCACCACCACGGTGACGGGTTCGTCCACCACTTTCACTTCCAACACCACTTTTTTCTCGGCCTGGATCAGCGTGCGGCGCGCATCGGCAAAGGTTTTGGCATCTGCCTCGATTTCTTTGATCATCAAGCGGCGCAGTGCCGAGGGGCTGGCCAGAATTTCTTCCAGCTTTTGCTGCTCGGCGCGCAGGCTGCTGAGCTCTTGTTCAATCTTGATGGCTTCCAGCCGCGCGAGTTGGCGCAGGCGGATTTCAAGAATGTCTTCGGCCTGGCGTTCGCTCAAGTTGAAACGTGCGATCAAGGCCGCCTTGGGCTCATCGGCCTGGCGGATGATGGCAATCACCTCGTCGATGTTGAGCAGCACCAGCGCGCGCCCTTCCAGAATATGGATGCGATCTTGCACCTTGCCTAGGCGATGCTGGGTGCGCCGCTCGATGGTGGTTTGCCTGAAGGCAATCCACTCGGTAAACATCTGGCGCAGCGACTTTTGCGTCGGGCGGCCATCGAGGCCGATCAGGGTCAGGTTAATCGGGCTGCTGGTCTCTAAACTGGTGTGCGCCAGCAGCGTGTTGATCAGCTCTTGCTGGCCAATCTTGCTGGTCTTGGGCTCGCACACCAGGCGCACGGCCGCGTCTTTGCTGGACTCGTCACGCACCCCGTCGAGCACCGACAACAGCGCGGCCTTGAGCTGGTTTTGTTCCAGGCTCAGGGCTTTTTTGCCAGCTTTGACTTTGGGGTTGCTCAAGTCTTCAATTTCTTCCAGTACGCGCTGGGTGCTCACGCCCGGCGGCAGCTCGGTGATGACCAGTTGCCACTGGCCGCGAGCGAGCTCTTCAATCTTCCAGCGTGCGCGGCATTTGAACGAGCCGCGCCCGCTGCGATAGGCTTCGGCAATCTCGGCGGCGCTGCTGATGATCTGCCCGCCACCGGGAAAATCCGGCCCGGGCAGCAGCGCCAACAGCTCGTCGTCGCTCAGGTTGGGCGATTTGATCAGCGCCACGCAGGCATCGGCCACCTCACGCAGGTTGTGGCTGGGGATTTCGGTGGCCAGCCCCACCGCAATGCCGCTGGCCCCATTGAGCAGGGCAAACGGCAGGCGCGCGGGCAACTGGTTGGGCTCTTCGGTGGAACCGTCGTAGTTGGGCGAAAAATCCACCGTGCCTTCGTCGATTTCATCCAGCAGCAAGCTGGTGATTTTGGCCAGACGCGCCTCGGTGTAGCGCATCGCCGCCGCGCCATCGCCATCCCGGCTGCCAAAGTTGCCATGGCCGTCGATCAGCGGGTAACGCAGCGAAAAATCTTGTGCCATGCGCACCGCCGCGTCATACACCGAAGAGTCCCCATGCGGATGAAACCGCCCCAGCACGTCTCCCACCACGCGCGCGCTTTTGACCGGCTTGGCTCCCACATTGCCATTGGCCCCGCCATAGCCCAGCCCCATGCGGCTCATGGCGTACAAAATGCGCCGCTGCACCGGCTTTTGACCGTCGGTCACGTCGGGCAGAGCGCGCCCCTTGACCACGCTTAAAGCGTATTCCAGATAGGCGCGCTGCGCGTAGCTGGCTAGGTTGAGAGCGTCGTCGCCCTCGAACTGGGTGGGTGTGGGCAGATCAAAAATCAGTTCATCAGTCATGGGGTAGTTCGAGAATTACTATTAAATTAAAAGCTGCTCAGGCAATGTGGATAAGGGCTAGAGGCCTATTTTTTATATACGAGTGAAAACAGGTTTGGTTTGGAGCAGACTTTAAACTGAACCCGCGAGGCAAACCCTTGGGGCAGTTTCCTCATGCTGGAGTACCAGAAATCGTCAACTACCCCAAGGGTATGCCACGCTAGTCGTTGTATTGGTTCCAACCGTTGGCACCCACCATGACTCGTTTATCGGCGGCAATGTCTCGGTACATGGTCGTCAAACATCTATACCGATCAACACCAGCGGCACCGACGGCACGCCACGACCGTTGCGGATGACGTTGTAGAACTCGCCCTCGTAATAGGCCACGCCGGAGCTCATTTGTGACTGCAAGGCTTTCATGGGCAAAATTTCAATACCTACATCGATTTCGTCGCGCACATAAAACGCCAAGTGCTTTACAAACAGGTCGTACGCTACGAAAGAATATTTGCCAAATTGAACTTCAACCGCAACGCGGTCCTTGACGAAATCAGTCTGGTTGTAGCTCAGGATGGGCACTTCCCCAGCGTCGAGTATTTCCTGCTTCTGATGGACAGCATCCATGGCGAGCGTTTTACGAATCAGCTTTTCACTGCGCGTCACCCAATAGCTCACACGGCTCTCGGTCCATCCGGCCTTGTTCAACGATTGTTTGAATTCAGCGTTCATGTCGATCGGGCTGTACAGTAACTTGTCCATGGTGCGCTTCTCTTTTGAAACCTTGGTTCGACATTTCTTCGCATCAAGCGCAGCAATCACGCCTTCAATTTCGGCCCAAAGTTTGGGGCGATGTACCAATAAAAACTCCAACCCATTGAGATGGGAATAGGTTTCAGATATCTTCATGTGGAATCACCTTGTACGGGGCTTGTTGCTGCATCAAACTGAGCTGTAGTGGCGAGACCTCTGGTACTTTCCAGTGATTCGTTGTCAACGCGCTTCCTGCAACTATCGGGTCAAAAACCGGCTTGTTCATGGGCCGTGTGATTAAACGACCAGCCTGTTGCGCTTGGACTCTGCTGCGTGCAATGGTCACGTAATCAGGGGCCAGTTCAGCGCCCAACCCGCCTCGCCCGTGTTTGAGTGCCGCCACAACCGATGTTCCTGACCCCAGAAAAGGATCCAACACCCGATCACCTTCGTCTGTCAGCGACAAGACAAAGCGCTCAACAAGCTCCACCGGAAACTGACAGGGGTGCTCGGTCTTCTCGACATGATTGCTTTTGACGTTTGGGATCACCCACACATCACCAGGATTTTTGCCCAAGGGGTTCCCGGACAGCTCGCCCATTTTGGGACCTTTGAAATGCCGTTTTCCCGGATATTTTTGGGGAACCCGCACCGGATCAAGGTTGAATTTGTAAGCGTCCGTTTTGGTGAACCACAGCACCGTCTCATAGCGTCCGGAAAAACGCTTTGAGCAATGCAGTCCATGTTCAAAATGCCAGACGATGCGGTTGCGCAATTGCAGTCCCAGTTTCTCGAAAATGGGAAAAAGAACAATATCCAGCGGAGTAATTTGCCCCTTGTCCACGTAGTTTCCAACTTGCCAGCAAATGCTTCCAGTCGGGGTCAATACCCGAACACAGGATTCAATCACCTTTGATTGCTGTTCAACATAGTCCTTCAGACTCAGCTTCTTTTCGTACGGCTTGCCAATGTTGTACGGCGGCGATGTAACAACCAGTTGAATGGACTCATCTGGCATTTCACGCATGAATTCCAGACAGTTCCCCTCAAAAACCACGGCAGTAAAGTCTGGTGAATAGTGCGTTGCAATCATGTTTTCAATCCTTCACCATAGAGCAAGAGTCCACATTGTTTTCCGTTTTTGACAGTGCGCGACCGCATACCATCAATTTGAGTTAGCTCGGCCATAACCGTAGTCAATCACAAAAACGGCTTAAAAACCTTACAAATAAAGCGCGATAGCCATCACTCACTAGCTAAACATCCAACTCAACCGAGTCCCCATGCAGCTCCATCAGCTCGCGCCGCGCCCCCGCTTCGCCCTTGCCCATGAGCTTGTTCATGAGTTCTGAGGTTTGCAGCACATCCAGCGCGCCCAGGTGCACCGGCAGCAGGCGGCGCGTGTCGGGGTTCAGGGTGGTGTCCCACAACTGCTCGGCGTTCATCTCGCCCAGGCCTTTGAAGCGGCTGATGCTCCAGGCCCCTTCGCGCACGCCTTCCTTGCGCAGTTTGTCCAGGATGGCGGTCAATTCACTCTCGTCGAGCGCGTACGACTTGGAAGCCGGTTTTTTGCCGCGCGCTGGAGCGTCCACGCGAAACAGCGGCGGCCTGGCCACGTACACATGGCCAGTCTCGATCAGCTTGGGGAAATGTTTGAAGAACAGCGTCAGCAGCAGCACCTGGATGTGCGAGCCATCGACATCCGCGTCGCTCAAAATGCAAATCTTGCCGTAGCGCAGGCCGCTCAGGTCGGGCATGTCATCCGGGCCGTGCGGGTCCACCCCAATGGCCACGGCAATGTCGTGGATTTCGTTGTTGGCAAACAGGCGGTCGCGCTCCACCTCCCAGGTGTTCAAGACCTTGCCACGTAGCGGCAAAATGGCTTGACTCTCTTTGTTGCGGCCCATTTTGGCGCTGCCGCCGGCCGAGTCGCCTTCCACCAGAAACACTTCGTTCTCTGACAGGTCGCGGCTTTCGCAGTCGGTCAGCTTGCCGGGCAACACGGCCACGCCTGAGCCTTTGCGTTTTTCAACCTTTTGCCCGGCTTTCTGGCGGCTTTGGGCGGCTTTAATGGCCAATTCCGCCAGCTTTTTGCCGTATTCCACGTTCTGGTTCAGCCACAGCTCGAGCGCTGGGCGCACAAAGCCACTCACCAGCCGCACCGCGTCGCGCGAGTTCAGGCGTTCCTTGATCTGGCCCTGAAACTGCGGGTCCAACACCTTGGTGGACAGCACGTAGCTGGCGCGGGCAAACACGTCGTCGGGCAGCAATTTCACGCCCTTGGGCAGCAGCGAATGCAGATCGACGAAGTTTTTGACCGCAGTGAACAGCCCGTCGCGCAAGCCCGATTCATGCGTACCCCCGGCCGTGGTGGGGATCAGATTGACGTAGCTTTCGCGCACCGGCGCACCGTCTTCGGTAAAGGCCACGCACCAGGCAGCGCCCTCGCCATCGGCAAAGCTGTCGTGCTGCGCGTCGGCAAAGCCTTCGCCCTCAAACAAGGGGATGACCGGCTCACTGGCCAGGGTTTGCGTCAGGTAGTCGCGCAGGCCACCCTTGAAAACCCAGGTTTGTGTTTCTTTGGTTTTTTCCTGCATCAGACTGACCGTGACACCGGGCATCAGCACCGCCTTGCTGCGCAGCAGGTGCTCCAGATGCGCCATCGGCAAAGCCATCGACTCAAAATATTTCGCATCGGGCCAGACCCGCACCAGCGTGCCACTGCGCCGCTCGCCGTCACCTGCGGGGCGCACGCTTAAAGGCTCAATCACGTCGCCGCCCGAAAACACCAGCCGTGCCACCTGGCCTTCGCGGTAGGTAGTGGCCTCCAGCCGCGTGCTCAGCGCGTTGGTCACGCTCACGCCGACGCCGTGCAGACCGCCTGAGAAGCTGTAAGCGCCGCCCGCGCCTTTGTCGAACTTGCCACCGGCGTGCAATTGGGTAAACACCAGCTCGATCACCGGCGCGTGTTCGGTCGGGTGCAGGCCAAACGGAATGCCACGGCCGTCGTCTTCGATGCTGACTGAGGCGTCTGTGTGCACGGTCACCTTGATCTTTTTGCCATAACCCGCCAGGGATTCATCGGCGGCGTTGTCCAGCACTTCCTGGATGATGTGCATGGGGTTGTCGGTGCGGGTGTACATGCCCGGGCGCTGTTTGACCGGCTCCAGGCCTTTGAGCACGCGGATGGAATTTTCTGAATATTCGGGGGAGATTTTGGTCGCCATAGGGCGCGCATTGTAGTGGCAGCACGCTCAAATAACTGGATGCAAACACAGTTTCACGGACGACAGCACGGCCCCACGCGATTGGGTATATTCGCCCGATGCCTCGTCGCCGAACCCAACTCTCTGTCCAGCAAATCCTGATTTGCGGCGCCGCCATCGTCACCCTGTCCATGGGCATCCGCCATGGCTTTGGCCTTTGGCTGCAGCCCATCACGCAAGCGCAAGACTGGAGCCGCGAAACCTTTGCCCTGGCGCTGGCCATTCAAAACCTGGTGTGGGGCGTGGCCGGTATTTTTGCCGGCATGCTGGCCGACCGCTTTGGTGCGTTTCGCGTGATTGTGGGCGGCGCGCTGCTGTACGCGGCCGGTCTGCTGGGCATGGCGTGGTCCACGTCGGCACTGGTGTTTGCACTCACCACCGGCGTGCTGATCGGCATGGCGCAGTCGGCCACCACCTACGCCGTGGTGTATGGCGTGATCGGGCGCAATGTACCCGCCGACAAGCGCTCCATGGCCATGGGCATTGCGGCCGCAGCCGGCTCGTTCGGGCAATTTTTGATGGTGCCCACCGAGGGCTTTCTGATCAGCAGCCTGGGCTGGCAGCAGGCTCTGGTGGCGCTGGCGCTGGCTGCGCTGCTGATGATGCCGCTGGCCTGGTGGTTGCGCGAGCCCCATCTTCGCGCTGGCGCGGGGCATTTTCGCGAGCAATCCATCCTGCACGCGTTGCAAGAAGCGCTGGCCTACCCCAGTTTCCGGCTGCTGATGGCGGGCTATTTTGTGTGCGGCTTCCAGGTGGTGTTCATTGGCGTGCACATGCCCAGCTACCTCAAGGACCAGGGCCTGTCGCCTCAGGTGGCGAGCTATTCACTGGCGTTGATTGGCTTGTTCAACGTGTTTGGCACTTACGCGTCGGGCTGGTTCGGCGAGCGGCTGCAAAAGCGGCACATTCTGGCGTTTATCTACCTGGCGCGCTCGGTGGTGATTGCCATCTTTTTGCTGGTGCCGCTGTCGCCCATGAGCGTGTATGTGTTTTCTGCTGTGATGGGCGTGTTGTGGCTTTCAACTGTGCCGCCCACCAACGCGGCGGTAGCGCAAATTTTTGGCGTGGCACATTTGTCCATGCTCAGCGGGTTTGTGTTTTTCAGCCATCAGATTGGCTCTTTCATGGGCGTCTGGCTGGGCGGCTATTTGTTTGACCGCACCGGCAGTTACGACATCGTCTGGTACATCGCCATTGCGCTGGGCGTGGCCGCTGCCCTGATCAACCTGCCGATCAAGGAGACCGCCATCGTGCGCATCCCGGCACCACAAGCGGCCTGATGCCATGAGGCGCCTGGGCAAATTCATTGGGTTGACCGTCGCGGCGGCCGCGCTGGCGGGCATCTTTGCCCTGTACGGCCGGTCTGACTTTTTGCTGACCCTCTCAAACCAGCTCTGGGGTTGTTTTTGAACGCGCATGGCCTGGGCGAGGCGTCAGACTGGGTCAAGCGCTGGACGCACCTGGCACGCCCGGGTGGGCGCGTGCTGGACGTGGCGTGCGGGCGCGGCCGCCACATGGCATGGTTTGCGGCGCGCGGTTTTGCAGTCACTGGCATTGACCGCGACGCGCAAGCGCTAAGCCACGCGCGCCAGTTTGGTCAGGTAGTGCAAACCGACATTGAAAACGCGCACTGGCCGCTGCAGGCCAACGACACACCGGCCACGTTTGACGTGGTGCTCGTGACCAACTATCTGTGGCGCCCCCTGCTGCCGGTGTTGCTGCAAAGCGTGGCCCCGGGTGGCTTGCTGCTCTTTGAAACGTTTGCCGTGGGCAATGAAACCGTGGGCAAACCCGCGCGCCCGGATTTTTTGCTGCAGCCCGGTGAACTGCTGCAATACGCTGCCGGCATGACCGTCGTGGCCTATGAAAACGGCTTTTTGAGCCACCCCAAACGATTTATCCAGCGCATCGTGGCCGTGGCGCCAGGCGCGCCGTCGCCCGCAAACGATCGCGTTGGCAAACCGCCGCTACGCCATCTGCTCTCGCTAGAATAGCCCGCTTCACCTTCCCGCCCAAAAGAATCATGGCTTACCGTCCCATTACCGGCAGCATTGTTGCCCTGGTCACCCCCATGCTGCCCGACGGCAGCGTTGACTACGCGGCACTGCGCAAACTGGTGGACTGGCACATTGAACAAGGCACCGACTGCATTGGCGTGGTCGGCACCACGGGTGAATCGCCCACTGTCAACGTGAAGGAACATTGCGAGATCATCCGCGTGGCGGTGGAACAGGCCGCGGGGCGGCGCCCTGTCATGGCTGGTTGTGGCGCTAACTGCACGGCAGAGGCGATCGAGCTGGCCAAATTTGCCAAAAAGGTGGGCGCAGACTGCCAGTTGCAAGTGGTGCCCTACTACAACAAGCCCACACAAGAAGGCCAGTTCCAGCACTTCAAGGCGATTGCCGAGGCCGAAGACCTGCCGGTGATTTTGTACAACGTGCCAGGCCGCTCGGTGGCCGATCTGGCGCACGACACGGTGCTGCGCCTGACGCAAGTGCCGGGCATTGTGGGCATCAAGGAAGCCACGGGTAACATCGACCGCGCGCAGTGGCTGATCCGCGAAGCGCCCAAAGACTTTGCCATCTATTCAGGCGACGATCCCACCGCGGTGGCGCTGATGCTGTGCGGTGGGCAGGGCAACGTGAGCGTCACTGCCAATGTGGCACCGCGCCAGATGCACGAACTGTGCGTGGCTGCCATGGCCGGTGACGTGCGCCGTGCCATGGAAATCCAACGCCAGTTGATGCCGCTGCACAAGCACCTGTTTGTGGAAGCCAACCCTATCCCTGTAAAGTGGGCCGTGTCGCGCCTGGGGCTGTGCGGCCCGACGCTGCGCCTGCCGCTCACGCCGCTGACGGCAGGCAATGAGCCTGTGGTTGAAGCTGCCATGCGTGCCAGTGGTCTGCTTTGACCTGTTTTCCCACCTTGCCAGAAAGAACTGTAGTGAACTCATTATTTCGACTGACGTTGCTGGGTGCCAGCATGGTGCTGGGTGCCTGTACGGTACTCCAGGGTGACAAGATCGACTACAAAAGCGCAGCAGTCAAAACGCCGTCGCTGGAGGTGCCCCCGGACCTCACCCAGCTGTCCAAAGACAGCCGTTACAACGTGCCCGGCGCAGCCGTCACCGCGTCTGGTTTCCAGACCAGCCAGGCCAGCAGCGCCGCTGTGCCAACCGCTGCTGCCAAGCTGGCCGATGTACGGGTGGAGCGTTCCGGCACACAGCGCTGGCTGGTGGTGGACCGCCCGGCGGACAAGCTGTGGGAGCCGGTGAAAGACTTCTGGACCGAAAACGGTTTTCTGCTGTCGCTGGACCAAGCCAACCTGGGCATCATGGAAACCGACTGGGCCGAAAACCGCGCCAAGATTCCGCAGGACTTCATCCGCAACACGCTGGGCAAGGTATTTGATTCGCTCTATTCCACCGGCGAGCGTGACAAATTCCGCACGCGCCTGGAGCGCAACGAGGCCGGTGGCACCGACATTTTCATCAGCCACCGCGGCATGGTGGAGGTCTATAACTCTGACAAAAAAGACCAGACCGTGTGGCAGCCGCGTGCTGCCGACCCCGAGCTGGAAGCCGAATTTTTGCGTCGTCTGATGGTCAAGCTGGGCGTGTCGCAAGAGCAATCACAAGCGCTAGTAGCCGCCGGTGTACCTAAAGACAGTTCCAGTTTGAGCCAGCTCAACGGCCAGCCGGTGGTGCAACTGAGCGACGGCTTTGACCGCGCCTGGCGTCGTGTCGGTCTGGCGCTGGATCGCACCAACTTCACGGTGGAAGACCGCGACCGCAGCAAGGGCGTCTATTTTGTGCGCTACGTGCAACCCCGGGCTGATACCAGCGAACCAGGCTTTTTCAGCAAACTGTTTAGCGGCTCCAAGCCCGACAGCAAACCGCAAAAATTCAAGGTGTCGGTAGTGAGCCAGGGCACGGCCACGGTGGTGTCGATCCAGAATGCCGACGGATCGACCCTGGCACAAGCTGACGCGCAACGCATTCTGAAGGTGTTGGCCGACGACTTGAAATAGCTGGCTGGCTGCGCCCACCAAACAGCCCGCTTCTGCCGCTTGCAGCAAGTTCAGTTTTCTTAATCTTCAGCGCAGTCGCTACGGATACGTGGAACACGCTTGAGGACGTTGCCGTATCAACGCCTCAAAGCTCACCACGATAAGTGGCAATCTGTAGTCGCTGTGCAAACGCCTCAAACTCTGCCACGGGAATCGGCCGACTGAAGTAATAACCCTGGTAGGCGTGGCAGCCCAGGTGGGCCAGAAATTCCTGCTGCGCCTGCATTTCAACGCCCTCGGCAATCACCGCCAGCCCCATGCTGTCGGCCAGCGCCACCACCATTTTGGCAATGGCCGCGTCGTTCGGGTCGCTCAGGATGTTTCTGACAAAACCCTGGTCAATCTTGAGCTGATCCAGCGGCAGGCGCTTCAGGTAAGACAGCGACGAATAACCAGTGCCAAAGTCGTCCAGCGAAAAGCCCACCCCCTGCGCTTTGAGCGTCGTCATCTTGGCAATAATGCCCTCGACGTCATCGACCAGCAAACTTTCGGTCAGTTCCAGTTTAAGGCGCTGTGCCTTCGCCCCGGTGCGCGCCAGCGTGGTCTGCACCTGCGCCACAAAGTCCGATTGATGAAATTGCTTGGCACTCACATTCACGGCCAGCGTCAGATGCGCCAGCGCAGGCTGACCGGCCCACACCGCTAACTGGCGGCAAGCGGTCTCCAGCACCCACTGACCCAGCGGCAGAATCAAACCGGTTTCTTCGGCCAACGGGATAAAGTCAGCCGGTGACACCAAGCCACGTTTTGGATGCAGCCAGCGCACCAGCGCTTCGGCGCCCGTCAGGCGTGCCGCACCGCCCACCACTTGCGGCTGGTAGTACAGCAAAAACTGGTTCGCCAGCAAGGCGTCGCGCAAGTCGTCTTCCAGCGCGGCGCGCTCGGCTACCACCTGCTGCATGCGCTCTTCAAAAAAGCGCAGCGTGTTGCGACCAGCCGCCTTGGCCTGGTACATGGCCAGCTCGGCGCGTTTGAGGGGTTCATCCGTGCCCTGCGGCAGCACCCCGCCAAACAGCGTCACACCAATGCTTGACGTGCTGCGGTGGCGGAACGGTCCCAAAGGGTAACTTTCACTCAGCGCCTGCTGAATCTTGCCGCCCACGCTCTCGGCCTGCGTGGCGGCATCGACCGCATTCACGCTCAGGTCTTCCAGCATCACCACAAACTCGTCGCCGCCCAGCCGCGCCACGGTGTCGTCTTCACGCACGCAGCCATTCAGACGCTGCGCCACCGCTTGCAGCAAGATGTCGCCCTGCACATGGCCCAAGGTCTCGTTGAGGGTCTTGAAATTGTCCAGGTCCACATACAACAGCGCGCCCATGCTTTGATGGCGCGCGCTGGTGGCCAGCGCCTGCGCCAACCGGTCCAGCAACAGGCGCCGGTTCGGCAACTGCGTCAGGGGATCATAAAAAGCCAGGTGATGAACTTGGTCTTCAGCGCTTTTGCGAGCGCTGATGTCGGAAAACGTGGCCACGTAATTGACAACTTTGCCGGTCGCGTCTTTGACCGCGCTGATGCTCAACCACTCTGGATAAACCTCGCCGTCTTTGCGCCGGTTCCAGATTTCGCCCTGCCACGCCCCGGTCGTGGCAATACTGCTCCACATGGCTTGGTAAAAAGCCGCGTCGTGGCGACCCGATTGCAGCACGCGCGGGTTTTTGCCCACCACCTCGGCTGCGCTGTAGCCGGTAATTCGCGTAAAAGCCTGGTTGACACGCAGGATCACGCCGTGGGCATCCGCCACGGTGGTGCCCTGCTGCGACTCAAAGGCAGTAGCGGCAATGCGTAGTTCGGCCTCGGCCGCTTTGCTGAAAGTAATATCGTTGATGACGCAGACGATAAAACGCCCTTTGCCACTGGCGTCGTCAAAGCTGCGGCAGGTCAGGTCGCCCCAGAATTGACTGCCATCGTCGCGGCAATAAATGCGCTGCACGTTGGATCTGTCAATGGTGTTGTCCAGCAACGCCAGCATGTTGCGGTAACCGGTCTCACGCATGTCCGGATGCAGTAGCGACACGTAATCACGCCCCAGCAGCGCGTGCACGGTGGTGCCGTACATGTCGGCCATGCGCTGATTCACGCGCGCCAGGTGCTCGTGTGCATCAATGACAAAAATCGCCACGCTCGAGGTGTCAAAAATCTGCTGCAAAAACATCTCGCGCGCGTTCAACTGACCCAGCAATTCATTGAAACTCGCAATCAGCTTGCCAATTTCATCTTCCCGCATGATCTGCAAGGGCGATGGCACCTGGTCCGAATGCGACAGGTCGGTCAGCGTTTGTACCGTTTGCAATATAGGAGATATCTCACGCTTGAGCACCCACCACAACAGGCCACCGGCCAGCAGCATGAACATCAAAATGGCAAACAGCATGCGCGCCTGCAAGCGTTGAATGGGCGCAAAAGCCTCATCCGTGGGCAGTACAACAGCCAACACCCAGTGAGCCGATGGAACGCCTTTGTCCGCAGCCAAAATCTGCCGTCCTTTGGGGTCACGCATCAGCGCAAACCCCTCGCGGCCGCCCACAAATTGATCCAGCGTCAAATTGATGCCTAGAGCGGGTAAAGGCTCCAGTATGCGGGTTTTTTCGGTGGCGGTAATGACCAGCCGATGCTGGTGTATCAGTCAGCACATAGCCACCGCTTGCTCCGTAGCGCTGGTCCATATATTGATCCAGAAAATTGGGCCTGCTTAAATTGGTAACACCGGCCAACACACCCACCACCTGCCCCGAAGATCCACGAATGGGCACGCTGACCATGAACTCTGGAAAGCCCTTGCTTTTGGACACATGGGGTTTGCCGATGGTTGGCTGCCCTTTAAGTGCACCCAAAAAATACTCGCGATTGGCGTAGTTGATGCCGACGCGCCCGGTTTCTAGCGGCAGCTCGGCTACTGCCGTGCCTTCGGGCTGATAGACAATGACGCCGCCGTTGAATAGTGACAAAAACACATCATGCTGCTGCAAGTGGCGCAGATGCTCTTGAACCGTGGCATGGTCAATTGGCATGGCTGGGGCAACGTCTGCAGCAACAGCTTCAAGGGCTTTGATGCGGCCGCGAATGTCGCGGTCTATATCGGCAGCCACCAGCGTGGCGGTGGACATTTGCTGATCACCCAGCACTCGCTGCAAGTCCTGGCGCAACATGGCACTGACGTACACCGCCAGCGCGCTCATGCACAAAAACACGACCATCAGCACAAATACCGTGATGCGGGTTTTGATGGACAGGGCTCGCAACCAGCGTGCGTTCATGCGGTCAACCTGAGTACCGTAGCGTCATCACCGAGCCGGAACACTGCCCCCATCTGCACCAGTAAACCATGGGCAATCGCCACCGCTTGCGGTACGCGGCTATCGCGCTCTTGCATCATCCAAAAGGACAAATCAAGCATGTTCTATCTTTTCAGGGCTTGTTATTGGGCAAGCCCACAGCAGCACAATGTCTAGGGCTATTTATCTTTCTTGCCCTTGTTGACTCCTGATGTTTCCATCATAGTTGCAACGATGTGCAGGGCGGTGGCAAAGCCTTGACTTTTGAATGAGTGAAAACCCTAGCCTTGCACTTTTTATGTTCATTATTTGATGCCCACCCAGCGCCTGGCAAATGAAGTTGCGGCCGTGCGCTGGGCCATGACCACCCGGTGGTAGGCGAGGACGCCAACCCGCAAACAACCCTGCCCACACTGGTACACCAGGCCCCCAACATCCTGTTGCTGGACTTGAATCTGCATGGCAGCTCGAGCCTGATGCTGCTGTTGAAAATGCAGCATCACAATCTGGTGCTGCCCACCATTGTGCTGACCATGTCAGCGCACCCGCACCAGGTGTCTACCACCTTTTTGTTACCAATTCCAATGCGTTTTGAGCATCACCACGGCAACTGCTGGCCGTCGTAGGCCACAAAGCAACCCGAGTCTGTGGGTCGCAGCTGATCCAGCATGTGCAAAATTTCCCGCGCGGCCTGCTGCGGCGGTCGGCCGATCTGTGCGCCCTTGAACGGTGTGGACAACGCAGTGGACACCGTCCCCGGGTGCACGCTGGCCAGCACCGCGCGCGGTTTGCTGCGCGCCAGCTCGATGGCCGCCGTTTTGACCAGCATGTTCAGCGCCGCCTTGGACGCGCGGTAGCTGTACCAGCCGCCCAGCCGGTTGTCGCCAATGCTGCCCACGCGCGCCGACCGGCAAGCCAGCACGCCACGCTGCGCATCCAGCAGCGGCGCAAAGTGGCGCAGCACCAGCGCCGGGCCGAAGGTGTTGACGCAAAACGTGGCCTGCAACTGCGCGTAATTCAAATCGCCCAGCTTTTTCTCAGGGCTGAACTGCTCTGTGTGCAACACGCCTGCGGCGTTGATGATCAGGTGGTACGGCCCCTGCCCTTGCAGCGCCTGCGCCGCGCTGGCCACGCTGGCTTCCATGTCAAAGTCAATCGCTGGGTCAGACTGGCGGTGCAGTCCGCTGACCTGTGCGCAGCACGGATGCGCCTGCAAACACTGCAGCAACGCCTGCCCGATGCCGCCGCTGACCCCAATGACCAGGGCACGAAAACCCGGCGGGAACGACGACAGCGCCGGCACGGGGCAAGATGTTTGGAGATTCATGGGGGTCACAAGGTATTGATGTTCTCGCGCAGCTTCTGCGCCTGGGTCTGAATGGCGTCGCGCTCGGCCTGCGACATGGCGGCCAGCTGGCGGTAGGCCATGCCAATGCGCGGGTTGCGCGCCAGCAGTGCCTGGTGGCGCAGGTAAAAGTCCCAATACAGCGCGTTGAAGGGGCAAGCCTGCTTGCCCAGGCGCTGCTTTTTATCAAAGGCGCAGCCCTTGCAGTAGTTGCTCATGCGGTCGATGTAGGCCGCACTGCTCACATACGGCTTGGTGGCCAGCAAGCCACCGTCAGCCCATTGGCTCATGCCGCGCGTATTGGGCTGCTGCACCCACTCGAACGCGTCCACGTACACGCCCAGGTACCAGGCATCCACCTGCGCCGGGTCCAGCCCGGCCAGCAGGGCAAAGTTGCCAATCACCATCAGGCGCTGGATGTGGTGCGCATACGCCGTGTCCAGCGTTTGCCCGATGGCGTGCGCCAGACAGTCCATGCGCGTGTGGCCGCTCCAGAACCATTGCGGGAGCGGTTGCGTGTGATGAAAGACGTTGGCGCTGGCGTGGCCCGGCGCGTGCGCCCAATAAAAGCCGCGCACGTATTCACGCCAACCCAATATCTGGCGGATGAAACCCTCCACCGCCGCCAGTGGTGCTCGGTCCGCGCGGTAAGCAGCCTCGGCCGCCTGCACCACCTCGTGGGGGCAAAGCATTTTGGTGTTGAGCGAAAACGACAACAGGCTGTGAAACAGGTGCGCGCCGCGCGTGTGCATCGCGTCCTGGTAATCGCCAAAGTAAGGCAACGCTTGCTGGATAAAGGCTGCCAGCAGCGCCAAGCTCTCAGCGCGGTCAACCGGCCAGCGCAGCGTGTCGGCGTGCGGTACGCCCACGGTCTGCACGCCCGCTTTTTCAATCTCGGCCCACAACGCGCTGTGGTCGTGCAGCGGGCGTGGGTCAGGCGGCTCGGCCGGTTGCAGCGGCGGGCCGCGCCAGGGCTTGCGGTTATCGGCGTCATAGTTCCACTGCCCGCCTTCGGGGTCGCCGTTGGCGTCGAGCAGCACGCCGTGTTTGCGCCGCAGGTGGCGATAGAAGGTTTCCATCAGCCAACTGCGCTTGCCGGCAAACAGTTGCGCCGCGTCGCCGCGCTGGGTGTAAAAATGATTGCTATCGACATCATAGCTGCCCGCGCCTGTATCTTCTGGGTCAGAGGCTATAAAAGCTTGTAATTGCTGATGCAGCCGCCATTCGTCGGGCGACTGGTATTGAACCCGCATGGCCCCGGTTTGTGCCTGCAACGCGCGCAGGTTGTCGGGGATGGACTGACGGTTGGCCACATCGCCAATGCGCAGATAGGTCACGCGATGGCCGGCTGTCGAAAGCTGCGCGGCAAAGGCGCGCATGGCGGCAAAAATAGCCAGCACTTTTTGCGCGTGGTGGCGCACGTAATCCGTCTCCTGGCGCACTTCCATCAGCACGTACACCACGCCAGGGTCCACCTGCGCCAGCCACGGATGCAGCGGGTTGAGCTGGTCACCCAGAATCAGGCGCAGGGTGTGGGTGGAGCGTTCGGTGGTCGGGGTATTCATCTTCATCTACAGGGCGGCGCCCTCAAGGTCGCCGGGCGTGTGTCAAATCTTGGAGTTAGGGCGCATTGTGCGGGTTCGCAAGCTAGGCACGATCAACCTACAGAGCCAACTTTGGTGAAAGATTTTGCCAGTAGCCGCGACCAAGCCGTGTAGCCAGTTGTTCTGCACGGTTTTCGCATGAAAGAGAAGATCAGTTTCTTTCAGTGACAGCTCACCGCCTTGACTGTCTGCGCATGACAACTGGAAACTGCGCAATCGATGACCCAACCTGGCATCACTTATGAGGTTCAACATGATTCGACGTTCATTTCTTGGTATTTTTGCCAGCCTTGGTTTGACCCACCAAACCGTGTTTGCGAATAACGGCGCTGCCCAGGCGCGTATTGAGCCATTGCGTTTATCTGACAGCGAATGGAAGCAACGCCTGACGCCCAAGCAATACGATGTCTTGCGCCACGAAGGTACCGAGCCGTCCCACACCAGCAGCCTCAATACCGAGAAACGCAAGGGTGTCTATCACTGTGCTGGCTGCAACCTGCCGCTTTTTACCTCTGACATGAAATATGACAGTGGTACCGGTTGGCCGAGTTTTTTCACAGCACTGCCGGGTGCCGTGTTGACCAAAACCGATTTCAAACTGATTCTGCCGCGCACCGAATACCACTGTGCGCGGTGCGAGGGGCATCAGGGACATGTTTTTACCGACGGCCCACCGCCCACCGGAAAGCGCTTTTGCAATAACGGCGTGGCATTGACATTTGAAGGTGCCGTATGAACAAAAATAACCGCTTTCTCCGCCTGCTGCGCTCCCTCAGTGCCTTGGTTTTACTCAATCTTGCGACGCTGCCATTCGCCCAAACCAGCACGGGTGCAGCCAGCGTTGCAACTGAAAAAGCCACCTTTGCAGGCGGCTGCTTTTGGTGTGTCGAGTCTGACTTTGACAAGGTCCCCGGCGTGCTCTCCACCACATCCGGCTATACCGGTGGCAAAACACCCAACCCGAGTTATGAGCAGGTGTCGGCCCATACCACCGGTCATGCCGAAGCCTTGCAAGTGGTGTACGACCCCGCCAAAGTCAGTTACAAGCAACTGCTGGACTACTTCTGGCGCCACATTGATCCCACCGTCAAAGACCAGCAGTTTTGTGACCATGGCACGCCGTACCGAACCGCCATCTTTGCGCACAACGCTGATCAGTTGAAGATCGCGCAGGCATCCCGCGCAGCACTTGAAAAGACGAAACCTTTCAAGGCGCCCATCGTCACCGAGATTGTGCTGGCCGGCGCCTTTTATCCGGCAGAAGAGTATCACCAGGACTATTACAAGAAGAACCCGCTGCGCTACAAATACTACCGCGCCAGTTGCGGGCGGGATGCGCGCTTGCAGCAGCTCTGGGGCAGCCAGATCAGCCACTAACTTTTATGTCAATCAAAATGAACACCACGCCACATTCTTTCATCAAAGTCGCTCATGTCAGCCTTGCGCTCGGGCTGACTTTTACCGCGCTGTCATGCCAGGCTTCCGAACCAGTCGTCATTGAATTGACGCAAACCGCTTGCCAATTTCTGGAAAGTGAAAACGGGCTTGATCATGGTTACCGCTCAGCCAAAGCTGAAGACTGTGATGTCATTAACGCCAGCTCCGGCAACGAACGGGTCGGCAAAGCCAAGGTGCTGAACCTCAAACCCGGCAAGTACGTGTTTCGGGTAGCCAACAAAAACGTGCCTTACGAACTCGGGTTCTGGCTGCGCGGCGCTTCACTGCTCAAGCGTGCCGTATTGCCCAGCGTATCCGGCGGTGGCCTCACGCAAGGCAAAGTGCAAGACTACGCCATTGAACTCAAAGCGGGCGACTACGTGTACTCATGTCCGCTGAACCCGACACCCGACTACAAGCTAGTGGTGCAATGAGTGCACGCGCCCCCTGCGGCTTAACCTATGGCCAGTGGCAGGCTTGCAGCCAGGCTTTTGCGGGCTTTGAACAAACGTTGAAACAAGTTGTTTTCAGAAATAGCCAGCGCCCTGCAGACCTCTGTACTGGACTGTTCTTTCAAAATACGCAGCTCCATCACGTCGCGCAGGCCTTGCGGCAGCCTGGCAATGTGATTTAGCACCTGACCCAAAACCTGTCGCTGCTCGACCAGCTTGTCGGGCGAAAGACGCGGACATTCAAGAAGTTGTCCAGCATCGTCGTCTGAATCCTCATCCAAACTCTCCAGGCATGAACGCTGACGCACCAGGTCAACAATCTTGTGTTTCAAGACAGCCGTCAGCCAGGTTCTCAACGCGGACTTGCCACCAAAAGTAGCCCGGCCTGACACCACGGCCTCGAACACGTCGTGCACCAGATCCTCTGCCAGTGCTGGGTCGTGCAGCCTTCTTCTGGCAAAGTAAACCAGATAGTCACGGTGCGTCAGCAAGTCATCCCAATGAACAGGTATTACCGTGGCGGGGTCAGTGTTGTTGGAAGGTTGAATGTCTTTTGAGAGGTGTGTCATGGCGGATTCGGCAGTTGGGTTGGGGGGCACAGGTCTTGTCCTGATGTGCTTGCAGCGTAGTGCACAGCCCCCCATCGAATCCTCACAAATTCATAACATTCACTTCAAGATTTGGTAACTGCCCACGCCGCAGAAAGACCCGTCGGTCGTGTTGATCTGATAAACGTTCGGCTGCTGCCCGTGACACTTTTGTGATCAATTCGTTTTGCATTTCACAAGACTTATCGGTCTTGCGTTCCTACCATTCAATCTCCCATTAACCCAAGGAGATTGACCCATGAAACGCAAACTGATGCTGGCTTCACTCGTTGCCGCTTTGTCACCGCTGAGCTCACAGGCGGCCAGCCTGGATATTTCCGTCACCAATTTGACGGGTGGCATTTACTTCACGCCGTTGCTGATTGCCGCACACCCCGCTACAACCCATTTGTTTCAGGCTGGCAAGGCGGCGGGTGCTGCCGTGCAGGCCATGGCCGAAGGGGGCGACACCGCTGCGCTCAAAACAGCAGCAGAAGCCGCCGGGGGCCAGACCATCGCCAATCCGGCAGGCGGGCTGCTTGGCCCCGCGCTGGCCACCCAAACGACGCTAACAACCACTGCGGGCAACACCCGGCTGTCATTGGCCGCCATGATGCTGCCGACCAACGACGGCTTTGTGGGGCTGGACGGTTGGGAGATTCCCACTGCGCCAGGAACCTACACCATTGACCTGAACGCGTACGACGCTGGTACAGAGGCCAACACCGAACTCATGAACGCTGGTGCCGGTGGTGCGCCTGGCGTGCCCGGTATTCCAGGTGATCCTTCGGGCAAGGCCGGCAGTGGCGGCACGGGTGTGGTGGCAGCAACACCCAACAATGCAGAACCCAACGTGGTGCATATTCATCGCGGCGCTTTGGGCGACACCAACGCCACCGGTGGCACAAGTGACCTGGATAGCCGCAGCCATCGCTGGCTGAACCCGGTCGCCCGTGTGACGGTTGTGGTGAAGTGAGGCCCGCCATGATGAACAACATGATCAAAGTCGGCCTGGGTTTGCTGGCCACCACAACCCTGGTGGCCTGTGGCGGGGGCAACAGCCCGGAACCCATGCAGACGCTGCGCATCACGATGACGAATTTGACGGCCGGCCAACCCATCAGCCCGGTCATGGTGGCGCTCAATACCGGTGCTACCGCGTGGTCTGCGGGCGCCGTGGCCTCAACAGCGCTGGAGAAGCTGGCCGAAAGCGGTGATGCCTCGGCGCTCGCTGCCAGTCTGGCGGCGGCAGGCGGGCTGGGTGCAGCCAATGGCAAGGCTCCGATTGGGCCCGGTGCAAGCGAAAGCATTGAGCTGAGCTTCAATGCCAACGCAGCAGCCAAGCTGACGCTGGCCGGCATGCTGGTCAACACCAATGATGCCTTCACCGGGTTGGCTGCCGTATCGGTAGGCGGTCTGGCCGTGGGCGAGCAGTTGACGCAGCAATTGGCCGCCTGGGATGCTGGCACCGAAGCAAATGACGAGACTGCCGCGACGATTCCGGGTCCAGCCGGTGGTGGCGAAGGTTTTAACGCAGCGCGCAGCGATGGGCTCAACCTGATTCGTGTACATGCGGGCGTGGTCAGTGCCGATGATGGCCTGGCCACTTCTGTGCTAAAAAGCACGCATCGTTTTGACAACCCGGTGCTGGGTGTGTTGATCGAGCGCATTCGCTGACCGCGCAAACCACGGGTATCGGCATCCACAGGAGAACATCCCATCGCCAACATTCTTGTCGTCGAAGATGAAGCTGACATTGCCAACCTGGTGCGTCTGCATATTGAGATGCTGGGGCACCAGGTGCAGTGCTGCGACACGCTGGCCTTTGCCCGCAAAGCGTTGCCTGAGCGTGCCTGGGCGCTGGTCGTGCTGGATCTGTCCTTGCCGGATGGTGATGGCCTTGACTTTTGTCGCGAGCTACGTGCGGTGGACGCGCAGTTGCCGCTGTTGATGCTCACTGCCCGTGGCACCGAGTACGACCGTGTGCACGGTCTGGAGGCCGGGGCTGACGATTACTTGAGCAAACCCTTTGGGGTGATGGAATTGCAGGCGCGTGTGCGCGCGTTGCTGCGCCGTTCCACGTTAGCCAAGCCCGCGCCTGAGGTCGACATCGTCGATGCCCCACCACTGCGCCTTGACCTTGCCAAACGCACGGTTGCGGTGCGCAACAGTCCGGTGGAACTCACGGCCACTGAATTCGACTTGTTGGTGTTTCTTGCGCGGCGACCTGGGGTGGTTTTCAGCCGTCAGCAATTGTTGTCGGAAGTCTGGGGCTACAACCACGAAGGTTATGAACACACGGTCAACTCCCACATCAGCCGGTTGCGCGCCAAGGTTGAGCTTGATCCTGTGGTGCCCAGCGTGATCTGCACGGTATGGGGCGTGGGCTACAAGTTTGAGCCGAAAGACACACCATGATGACCAGCTTGCTGGGACGTCTGGTGGTGATCCTGACCCTGTTGACCTTGAGCGCGGCGGCGCTGCTGATGTTCTTTGTCGGGCGCAGTGAACGCATGCACACGGATCAGGTGCAACAGGCGCTGCACCGGGAACTGGCGGCCAACATGGTGGCTGACAACCCACTCCTCAGTGAGGGTGAGGTGGCCAAAAGTTCACTCGGCAATGCGTTCCATTCGCTCATGCTTTTAGGGCCGGCATTTGAAATTTATGCCACCGACACCACGGGCAAAATTCGCGCTTACTCGGGTGAACTGGGCTTGGTCAAACAGTCAGAGATCGAGCTGGCGCCCGTTCACCAGTTTCTGGTGGGTGCAGACCTGCCGCTGTATGGCACCGATCCGCGCAACCCGGCGCGCCGCCAGGTGTTCTCTGCGGCCGCGATCAAAGATGCAACAGGGGTGCTGCGTGGCTATCTGTATGTGATTGTTGGCGGCAGCAAACAATCAGAACTTGAGAGCATTTCCGCTGGCAAGCTACGTCAAGACCAAGCGTTGTTGTTCACCGTGGGCGCACTCTTTTTGGCACTGCTGGCCTCGGGCCTGATGTTTGGTTTGCTGACCCGGCCGTTGGCCGCGCTCAGCCGGGCCATGCAGGCCTTTCGCCAAGGCGGGCTGGGGCGCAGCGCCATTGGCAGGCATTTGCCTGGTTGGACCAGCCGGGAAGTGCTGGAATTGCAGGGTAGCTTTGTCGCGCTGGCCGACACCGTGGTTGATCAGATGGATCAGATCCGCTCAGCTGAGGCGTCCCGGCGTGAGCTGCTGGACCAAATTGCGCACGACCTCAAAACCCCGCTGGCATCACTTCAGGGCTACCTGGAGACTTGGCTGCTGCATCATCCAGAAGCACAAGATCGGCAACACATTGAAATCGCGTTGCGCAATGGTCGTGTGTTGCACCGGTTGGTAGAGCAACTGCTGGAGCTGGCGCGACTCGATGCGGGCCAGGAGACACTGACGCTGGAGCCCGTGGTGGTGGCCGAACTGGCGCACGACATCATGGCCAAGTTTGCGCTGGATGCGCAGCAGCGCGGCGTTTTGCTCAGCGTCAATGCACCCGTGCCAAACCTCAGGGTAGCGGCCGATATTGCCAAGTTGGAGCGTGTCTTGGCGAACCTGGTGGACAACGCCCTTCGTCACACCCCTGCAGGTGGGGAGGTGCGCCTGTCCATTCTGGAATCGAGCGAGGGGGTTTTGATCGAACTGCGTGACAACGGTGTCGGCATCGCCAGCAACAACTTGTCGCGCATATTTGAGCCCCGCTATCACAGTGACAGTGCAGCAGGCGACCACTCGACGCATTTGGGTTTGGGGCTGGCCATTGTGCAACGTTTGCTGAAGCTGCATGGCAGCCAGATCGAGGTGGAGAGTGGCGCTGGCCAGGGCACCACATTCCACTTCAACCTGGCTTGCGCCTGACTCAAACCGATCTTCAGCGGTCGATGTTTTCGGAAAATTCGGAGTTGTGAAATCAGGGAGTTGTCGCTGGTTTAAACCTGCTGCCACAACTGCCGATAGCGGCCATCTGGGTCGTGCTCGCGTGTTTGTTTGGCCACGTCAAAGTGGCGGCCCCCGCGCGGGTCGGTGCCCATGCCCGCGATGTAGAGCCAGTTGCCCTGGTTGTTGTACACGTCGTAGTCGATCAGCTGCGCCTCAAACCACGCCGCACCGGCGCGCCAGTCGCAGCCCAGCGCATGAATCAGATAGCTGGCCACCACCTGGCGCAGCCGGTTGGACAGGTAGCCACTGACCAGCAGCTCGTGCATGGCGGCGTCCACCAGTGGCTGGCCAGTGCGACCCAGACACCAGCGGGCAAACAGCGCCGGGTCGTGGTGCAGCACCGGTACCTTGTCGCGCAGGCCGCGGTAGCGAAACAGCTTGTCGCCGTGCTGCACGTGCAACCAGCGAAAATGCTCGCGCCACAGCAGTTCACGCCACAACCATTCACCGCCCTCAGTGGGGCCGTGAGCGGCCTGGTACTGCTGCAACGCCTGCGCCAACAACCGCACCGACAACGCACCCGAAGCCAACCAGCCCGAGCACTTGCTGGAAAAGTCGACCCCGCTGAGCTGGTTGCGCGTGGCCTTGTAGTGGTGCGGCAGGTCACCCGCAAAATAACGCGCCAGATGCGCCAGCGCCGCTGTCTCACCCCCGGAAAAAGCGCCGTCCAGCACCGGCAGGCTGCTGCGCGGGTCGTCCACCAGCGGGCCCAGCTCAGCACGCTGGCGCACCAGATCAACCGTGGCCAGGCCGTGCGCGGCCTGCGGCAACGGCGGCAGTTGGGTCGGCGCTGGCAATGGCGCGCGGGCGCTGCACCCACGGGCCAACAACGCCTGACGAAAGTCGGAGTACACCTGCGGCAAGCCCGCCACCCCACCGGGCAGGTCGGCCGCATCCAACAACGTGGACTGCCAGGTGGTGATGACCGTGCAACCGCCTTGACGCAGCGCATCGATCTCGTCGTTTTCGCGCGGTGCGGCAATGGCCTCGGTGTGCACCTCGGACACGTGCAGCAAGCGCACCAAGGTTGGCAACACCTGCGCTGGCGTGCCAGCAAAAACAGTCAACCCGCTGCCCAGAGCTTGCAGGCGCTGATGCAGGTCCAGCAGACTGTCCAACAGCACACGCTGGCGCAGCGTGCTGGCCTGCATCACCCCCCAGCGCGCGTCGCCGTTATGCACCGCGCTGGCCGCGCCCAGGCAGTACACCGGCATCACGGAGTCTGCTTGGGCGCACGCCTGCACCAACGCCGGGTTGTCGTGCAGGCGCAGGTCGTTGCGAAACCAGTAAATCAGGGCGGTCATGGCTGGGTTTTGGCAGGATTTAGGCCACTGCGGCGGCAGCGCTCAGAGCAGTATTTGACGCTATCCCAGTCACGCGCCCACTTCTTACGCCAGGCAAAAGGCCTGTGGCACACAGGGCATATTTTGCTGGGCATATCTGATTTTTTGCGCATCTGACGTGAATCTGGTTTTATATGGAAAATAGACCCATAGCCCTTATCAATAAAGCGCAATTAGCTATCAAAATAATATTCATCAGGCGCGCTTTATCCCACCGAGCGGGATGCGCCACAGGCATCTTGCGAACCCATCACAACAAACCAATCCATCTGGCATCTGTTCGCATGCGCCGGATGCTGCACAGGCATACTGTCTTTAACCAGGTAAACCGTGGCCAGGCACAGGCATGCCACCACGGTCAGTTGCAGGCGCAGGGGCACATACCAGGCCGGCAAGGGCAGCACCCGGGCCAGTCGCAGGTCTTGCCGATAGTGCGCCAAAAAACCGGCAATCAACAGGGTGGCCCCTGCAGCTGGATGAGCCAGCAAAGCCAGCCAGCCCAACAGCGACGGCACCACGCTCCAGGCGTACATACCGTTCATGGGGCGGCCCGCTGCCCCCGGATGCACCATGGCAAAGCCCCAGTGCAGCGCGCCGACAAAGCTCAAGATCACCGCGCCATAGCCCAGCAGCAGCTCAAGCCACCAGCCGCGGTGGTTCGGCTCAAACCAGCACACCAGCGCTGCGCCCACAAACGGCAACAAGCCGCCATAGCCCAGCCAGGACACCACGGCGGGACGAGAAGTTGAAGATGCGTTCATGTGGGCCGCATCAATCTGCCGCATGGGTTTTCAGCTGCGCCAGGCTGACCTGCTCCAGCGCGTTACTGTGGGTGCTTTTCAGGAACACCGGGGGCGCCACGCCCGCATCCAGCGCTTCGCGCCAACGCAACACGCACAGACACCAGCGGTCACCGGGCTGGAGCCCGGCAAAGCGGTGCTCAGGCCGGGGGGTGATCAGGTCGTTGCCCTGCGCGCGTGAAAAGTCCAGAAATTCGCGCGTCATGCGGGCGCACACCACATGCGTGCCATGGTCGAGTTCGTCGGTGTGGCAGCAGCCGTCGCGGTAAAAACCGGTGAGCGGATCAAAAGAACAGGGCAGCAACTCAGTGCCCAATACATTGCGTGTGGTCGTGGTCATGGTCATGGGGGGGGTCAGGCTTCTCGAATTGGGCGTGCGTGAAACGAATCTTTGGCTCGGCAAACAGGCCGCATTGCAGTGTGCCAAACGGCTTGCATCCAGTCCTTGCGATTTTGTGCCAGGGCCGCAACAAATGCTGGCATCCACAAGCCAAATACCCCTGCACCCGACGGTTTTTGTGGCGCGTTTTTATGATGCGCTATGAACCCAAAGCCTGTGTCCCCTGCTTCCAGAAAGCCACGCCTTTCACTTTGGCTGGCCTTTGCTTTTATTGTGGCCCTGATCGCTTGGTGGGAATGGGGTGCGCAGCAAGACCGCAGCGCGCCCACCCAAGTACCCGTTGCCAAGTCTGCTGCGCTTGCCACTGACCCACCGGGCGCAGAGATGGCCATCCTGGCTGGCGGCTGTTTCTGGTGCACCGAGGCCGACTTTGACAAGGTGCCCGGTGTGCTCAGCACCACGTCTGGCTACACCGGCGGCAAAACTGCCAACCCCAGCTATGCTGAAGTCTCCAGCCACACCACCGGCCACGCCGAGGCGGTGCGCATCGTGTTTGACCCCAAGCAGATCAGCTACCCACAGTTGCTGGCCATTTACTGGCGCAGCATCGACCCCACGGTGCGCGACCGCCAGTTCTGTGACATTGGCACACCCTACCGCACGGCCATCTTTGCCACCAGCGCGCAGCAGTTGCAGCAGGCACAAGCATCACTGGCCGAGCTGCAAACGACCAAGCCGTTTGCCGAACCGATCCAGACGCAGATTCAAATGGCCCAAGACTTTTACCCCGCCGAACCCGAGCACCAGAACTACCACCTGGTCAACCCGGTGCGCTATGAGTTTTATCGCAAAAGCTGTGGCCGAGACGCGCGGCTGGCGCAACTGTGGGGCACACCAGCCGCGCGCTGAGCGCCAGCCTTAGGAGCCGCGTGCCAGCAGACGCGGCACGATGAGGCTCGATGCTCGGGATTCATGGCGTGTGCACCACGGCCTCCAGCGCCACCGCGCAGTATTTGAACGCCGGTATCTTGGCCACCGGGTCCAGCAGCGGGTTGGTCAGCAAGTTGGCGGCGGCCTCGACAAACGCGAACGGCATGAACACCGCGCCGTCGGGCGTGCCGTCGTCAAGGCGCAGCGTCACCTCCAGCTGGCCACGGCGGGTGCGCAGGCGCACGGTGTCACCGGCGGCAGCACCCAGGCGCACCAGCTCGCGCGCGTTCACGCTGGCTGTGGCGGTGGGCTCCAGCGCGTCGAGCACCTGGCTGCGCCGCGTCATGCTGCCGGTGTGCCAGTGCTCCAGCAGGCGACCGGTGATCAGCACCAGAGGGTAGTCGGGGTCGGGCTGCTCATGCTCGGCGCTCAGGGTGGTGGGCACCAGCTGCGCGCGGCCATTGGGCGTGGAAAAGCGGTCGATGAACACCGTGGGTTGGCCGGGATCATCGGCACGCGGGCAGGGGTAGGTGACGCTGCTTTCCTCTTGCAGGCGCTGCCACGACACGCCGCCCAGCACCGCGGGCATGGTCTGGCGCATTTCTTCATACACCTGCGCCACGCCGTGGTGCGCGCCGCTGTAGTGCCAGTTCAGCCCCATGCGCTGGGCGATCTGCTGGATGATCCACAAATCAGCCCGTGCGTCGCCGGGTGGATCCACCGCCTGGCGGCCCATCTGGATCATGCGGTCGGTGTTGCTCACCGTGCCGGTCTTTTCGGGCCAGGCGGTGGCGGGCAGCACCACGTCGGCCAGCCACGCGGTTTCGGTCAAAAAGATGTCTTGCACCACCAGATGGTTCAAGCTTGAGAGAGCCTGTCGGGCGTGGTTCAGGTCGGGGTCGCTCATGGCGGGGTTTTCGCCCTGGATGACCATGCCGCGTACCTTGTGCGGGTCGGTGTCGGGCGCGAGTGCCTTGTCCATGATCTCCACCACCGTCAGGCCGGGCGCTTTGTCCAGCGGCGTGCCCCAGAATGACTCAAACCAGGCGTGTGCCTGCGCGTCGCTCACACGCTGGTAGTTGGGGAACATCATGGGCAGCAGGCCGGCATCGCTGGCACCTTGCACGTTGTTCTGGCCGCGCAGCGGGTGCAGCCCACTGCCAGGTTTGCCGATCTGGCCGCACACCATGCACAGCGCAATCAGGGCGCGCACGTTGTCGGTGCCGTGGGTGTGCTGGCTCACGCCCATGCCCCAGAAGATCATGGCTGATTTGGCGTTGGCATAGGCGCGTGCCACCTCGCGCAAGGTGGCTGCCGACACGCCGCACACCGGGGCCATGGCCTCGGGGCTGAAGGCTTGCACGGCCGCGCGCACCGCCGCCACGTTGTCCACCCGCTTGGCGATGAAGTCGTGCGCCATCAGGTCCTCGTCAAACACGGTGTAGAGCATGGCGTTGATGACGGCCACGTCGGTATCAGGCTTGAAGCGCAGCGTGCGCCAGGCGTGCTGGTCCATATCTGTGCCACGCGGGTCGGCCACCACCAGCTGCAAGCCGCGTTGCGTGGCGTTTTTGATCCAGGTGGCCGCTACCGGGTGGTTGCCGGCGGTGTTGGAACCGATCACCAGGCAAAAATCAGCGTGCGCCACGTCGTTGATCTGGTTGCTGACCGAGCCCGAACCCAGGCCTTCGAGCAACGCGGCCACGCTGCTGGCGTGGCACAGGCGGGTGCAGTGGTCCACGTTGTTGGAACCAAAGCCAGTGCGCACCAGTTTCTGGAACAAATAGGCTTCTTCGTTGCTGCCCTTGGCGCTGCCAAAACCGGCCAGCGCCCTGGGGCCGTGGGCATCGCGCAGCGCCGTCAAGCCACCTGCGGCCACGTCCAGCGCCTCGTCCCAGCTGGCAGGCCTGAAGACTTGCGCCCAGTCTTCGGGGGCGCGCGACACGTTCACATCCTTGGGCACGTCGGTGCGGCGAATCAGCGGCTGCGTCAGGCGCTGCGGGTGCCCGATGTAATCAAAACCATAGCGCCCCTTGACGCACAAACGCCCCTGGTTGGCCGGGCCGTCGCGCCCGTCCACGCCAATGATCTGGTTGCCTTTGACCTTGTAGGTCAGCAAGCAGCCCACACCGCAATAGGGGCAGACCGAATCGACTGTTTTGTCTGGTGCGGGCGGCGCATCGGAAGACAACGCCACCAACGGCCGGGCGCTGATGGCACCGGTGGGGCAGACCTGCACGCATTCGCCACAGCCCACGCAGCTGCTGCTGCCCATGGCGTCACCCAGGTCAAATACGATGTGCGTGTCAGCCCCCCGCCCTGCCAGCCCAATGACACCGTTGACCTGTGATTCGCGGCAGGCGCGCGCGCAGCGGGTGCACTGGATGCAGGCGTCCAGGTTCACCAGCATGGCGGGGTGCGATGCGTCATGCGCGTGAGCAGCGCTGGCGCGCTGCGCTTTGAACGCCCGGCGCACCGACACACCGGCTTGGGCCGCAGCGGCACTGAGTTCGCCGTAAGGCAAGCTGCCTTGCGCGCCGTTTTGCACACTGTCTTGGCCGCCGCTTTCAGCCACTGCTGGCAGCTCAGAGAGCATCAACTCCAGCACAAGGGCACGGTTCTTGACGGCGCGCGGGCTGTTCACCTGCACCACCATGCCTGGCTTGACGCTGCGGCTGCAACTGGCAACCAAAGCGCGCTCGCCCTGCACTTCGACCAGGCAACTGCGGCAGTTGCCCTCGGTGCGCAGGCCGTCGCAGGTGCACAGGTGGGGAATATCCACGCCTGCATTGGCTGCCGCTTGCAGAATGCTGCTGCCCACCGGGGCGTGAATTTTTCTGCCGTCCAGCTCGATCGTCACGCCGCTCATGCCGCACCGCCAATCTCATGCGCAAAGTAGCGCTGCACACAGCGAATCGGATGCGGCGCGGCTTGCCCCAGCCCGCAGATCGAGCCCTCGGCCATCACTTCATTCAAATCATCCAGCGCGGCGTTGTCCCACACCGGTGCGCGCATCAACTGCACCGCACGCACCGTGCCCACGCGGCACGGCGTGCACTGGCCGCAGCTCTCAGACGCAAAAAATTCCAGCGCGTTGAGTGCGGCGTCGCGCGCGCGGTCGTGCTGGCTGAGCACGATCACCGCAGCTGAGCCCATGAAACAGCCATACGCTTGCAGCGAATCAAAGTCCATGGGAATGTGCGCCAGGCTAGCCGGCAAGATGCCACCAGAGGCACCGCCAGGCAGATAGGCATACAACTCATGGCCATCCGCCATGCCGCCGCAATAGTTGTCGATCAACTCACGCACGCTGATGCCCGCCGGGGCCAGCTTCATGCCCGGCAGGCGTACCCGGCCGCTGACGCTGTAGCTATGCAAGCCACCATAGCCGTGCACGCCTAGGTGTTCAAACCAGTTGGCACCCTTGTCCAGAATGTCGCGAATCCAGTACAGCGTCTCAAAGTTCTGCACCAACGTGGGCAAGCCAAACAGGCCCTTGTCTGCCAAGTGCGGCGGGCGCAAGCGCGGCTCACCACGTTTGCCTTCGATGCTCTCCAGCATGGCCGAGCCTTCACCGCAAATGTAGGCCCCCGCGCCACGACGCAGCACGATGCGCGGCAACGGGCACGGCGGGTCGTCTTGCAACGCTTCAATTTCGCTTGTGAGCATGGTGCGCAGCTCGGGGTATTCGTCACGCAGGTAGATGTAGCAGGCCTCGGTGCCAGCCACTTGCGCGGCGATCAGCATGCCCTCTAAAAACCGGTGCGGGTCGCGCTCCAGGTAATAGCGATCCTTAAACGTGCCGGGCTCGCCTTCGTCCAGGTTGACCGCCAGCATCTTGGGCGCCGGGTGCGCCAGCAGCGTACGCCACTTGCGCGCGGTGGGAAAACCCGCGCCACCCAAGCCGCGCAGGTGGGCGCGCTCCAGCGCGACCAGCACCGCGTCCGCCGTCTCTTCGCCATTGACTACCGCAGCAGCCAGCGCGTAGCCACCCTGGGCACGGTAGTCCTTGTATGATACAAATTCAATAGCTTCAAGCCCTTGTATTTCAAGGGCTAGAGACCTATTTTCCATAAACTTTTCAGGACCACCCAAAGCCTCTTGCACCGCCTGCTGCACCGCCTGCTGCACCGCTTGGGGCGTGGCCTGCACCACCGCTTGCTGCCCCACCAGCGCCGCTGGAGCCTGCTCGCAGCGGCCCATGCACGGCGCAGCCACCACGCGCACGCGGTCGGGCAACGTGCCATCCAGCTGGTTGCATAGGGCCTTGCCACCCACCATGGCACAGCTGATGCTGTCGCACACCCGCACCGTCAGCCGGGGGGCCACCTCATCGTCACGCAAGATGTCAAAGTGGTGGTAGAAACTGGCCACCTCATAGACCTCGGCCACGGACAAGCGCATTTCAAAGGCCAGCGCAACCAGGTGACGTTCAAACAGGGCGTTGAAATGATCGTTGAGCAGGTGCAGGTGCTCAATCAGCAAATCGCGCGCAGGGCCGTCGGGTGGGGCCGTGCCGATGAGCGCGCGCACGTCGGCCAGCGCCTGCGCGTCGGGGTGGCGGCCTTTGAGGCGGGGCAAACGACGCTGATGAGTCGCGCAAGTAAGGGGGGTAGCTGGGGTTACCGTGGGCAAGGGTTGGTTAAACGCGTGTTGCATGATGGGGAGCATAACGCTCGCTCAAAACGGATCCCGAATAGTCAAGGTATTGCCACCCGCAAAGCCAGGCAACTTAACCGTGAGTCCATCCTGTATGTCTTCGCTGTACCGCACGGCGCACCCGCTCAGGCCGACGGCAGCAACGATATTGGCGTCGCACACAGAAAAGTTTCAGCGCATCATCAAAACCAGAAGTTGGAAAGAAAAATGCCCATCAGCCAGTATCTCCCGCCGGGCATTGACAAACGCCTCGGCCTGAGCCGCAGGTATGCCTGACGCCTCAAGCTGCTCGATGTGGTTCAAAGTGTCAAGGGTGATGGCGGTCATGCGGCGTCATACTAAGCCATTGGGTTAGCGAAAGCGCGGTGGCTCGTCAGGAGGGGCCACGGAAGAACAGCCGCACGGCTAAGATTAAAAGGGTAACGTCCCCCTTCCCCCCCCTATTTGTTGCATGTCCACAACTCTTCACCCAAGCTTTACAAAGTTTAAGGCCTGCCCAAGGGTTTGTACCGCCTGTATCTGGTTCAATAGACCCTAACTTCCTGAAACATGGAGGTTGGCCCTGGGTTCCGGGGCGCGTTTGCAGCGGAACCCTTTGTTTAACCTTGGAGTATTTGACTATGAAAAAATCGCTAATCGCATTGGCCGTTCTGGCCGCAGCAGGCGCCGCCTCTGCACAATCTACCGCTACCGTCTATGGCCTGGCCGACATCTGGTTTGGCAACGTCAAGACCGACAACGGTGCTGGCACGACAACTTCCACGACCAAAGTTGACAGTGGCGGCGTGAATGGCTCACGTTGGGGCTTGAAGGGTTCGGAAGACCTGGGTGGCGGTTTGAAGGCCAACTTCAAGCTGGAGCAAGGCTTCAAACTTGATACAGGTACTGCTACGGCTGGCCAAGCGTTCTCACGCGTTGCGCAAGTGGGTGTTGAGGGTGGTTTCGGCGCGGTTGATATTGGCAAGACCTGGACAGCGTTTGACGATATCGCTGGCGCTTCAGCTACCGTGTTCAATTCCGCGTTGGCTCCGGCTAACAATGTGTTCACGACCACGGGCTACCAAGGTAATCCTGGTAACACCATCCGCTACACCAGCCCCTCTTTTGGTGGTGTGACCGGTGCTCTCAGCTACAGCTTGGATGAAGGCGTTGCCGGCACCGCGGTGACCAGCATGAGCCTGGCCTATGAAGGCGGCCCGTTGGCTGCTCAGTTTGGTTATCAGTCTGAAGACGCCGCTGCACCTGGCAGCTCCATTAATTACACGGTTCTGGCTGCAAGCTATAACTTTGGTATGGCAACGGCCAAGTTGACCTATGGCAAGGCCGGCAACATGGGCAACGTCAGTGGTGCTGATGCAACCGAATGGGAAATTGGTGCTGACTTCCCTGTCAGCGCTGCTTTGACCCTGTCGGCTGGCTACGCCAAGTCTTCCGATAATGCTACCGCTGGTAGCCAGACTCGCAGTGGCTATGGCTTCGGCGCTGCTTACACGCTGTCCAAGCGCACCTTCTTGTACGGTGGTTTGGTGCATTCCAGCACCGACAACGCCGTTGGCGCAGACCCGTCAGCAGATTTGTACGCGATCGGTATCCAGCACAAGTTCTAATGAATCATGGGTCGGTTTATCCGGCTCTGATTTTTTTAGAAAAAAAGCCGCCTTCGGGCGGCTTTTTTCGTTAAGTGGCAGCCGTTGCGGCCGCCGCAGAGGTTGTCCGGCAAGCCTTAATCAGTTGGGGTCAGAGCACGTCGCTGCGCGAGTGGTCTGACCCGCAAGGTTAAGGCAACTGTTTCAATTTGTTGCAAGACTGCCACGAACCGGGCTGATCTTCGATTTTTTTGGTGCGTAAATGCCTTTGCGGGTGCCACATCTGTTTCAATCGTGCCTAGCTTCCTGAACAAGGAGGTTGGCCCGGGGTTCTGGCATCGTCAGTTCCGGAGCCCTTTGTTTAACCTTGGAGATACTTCACATGAAAAAATCCCTAATCGCATTGGCCGTCTTGGCCGCTTCTGGTGCCGTGATGGCCCAATCGTCGGTGACCATCGCCGGCAAGGTGAACGTTGGTTATCAAAAACTCAGCGATTCGCCTGCTGGTTTTAATGACGTGCATGGCAGCCGTTGGTCGATGACTGGTGTTGAAGACCTGGGTGGCGGCATGAAGGCCACTTTTGGTTTTGAACAGCGCTTTACTGCCGACACCGGCGCGCTGACGGGTGTTAACTTCAATGGCTATTCCAAAGTTGGTTTGGCGGGTGGTTTTGGCGCAGTCAACTTTGGCCGTCAATACAACTCTGGCTTTCTGGAAGTCACTAACTCAGTTGACCCATTTGGTGGTGATGGTGTTGCTGAGTTGCGCACCGCTGGTATGGGTACGACTGGAGCCTTTGTTCGCGTTGCCAATTCTGTGCGCTACGACGGTGCCTTTGGCCCGGTCAAGTTTGGCGTGTCGCACGGCCTGTCGGAAACTGTGGGCTTGTCTGACATCACCAATATTGGGTTGACCTATGCGGGTGGCCCAGTATCGGCCGGTTTGGCCTGGGGTAGGGGTGGTGTCGCTGTTGGTACTGATGTCTCTCAAGTCAGTTTGTTCGGTGCCTACAACTTCGGCGTGGCAAAGGTTTCCTTGGGTATGAACACCTATGACGATGGCACGGCTGCTGGCCTGGGTGATGGCAAGGGCTACTTGTTGGGGTTGACCGCGCCTTTGGGTAGCGGTGTTGCCAAGTTTGGTTATGCCCGTTCAGAAGTCAATGGCGTACGTAACCATTCCAAGTTTGGTCTGGGCTATCAGTACAAACTGAGCAAGCGTACTTCGCTCGAGTTCAACTACGGTAAAGACGGTGAAAATGCTATCGCTACTGCTGCCCGTGCTGCTGCAGCCCCTGCTGCTCTGAATCAGTCCGGCTACGAATTTGTGCTGACCCACAACTTCTGATCGAACGCTGGCGCAAGCCAGTTGACGGTGAAGACTCAAAACCCCGCCCAGGCAACTTGGCGGGGTTTTTTCATGGGTACCGTTTGACGCAAAAGTATGACCGAATGCTAAACTCTCATCCATGACTTCCATCACCTTTGACACGCATAAATTCGTCCGCAAGTTGCAGGAGGCCGGCTTTGATGAAAAGCAGGCCGAGGGCCTAACGGAGGCTATGCGCGCGGCGATTGATGAGTCTGAACTGGTGACCAAAAAAGATTTACACATTGAACTCTCCCCCATCAAAGCGGATTTGAATTTATTGAAGTGGATGATGGGTGCCCTGATTGCGATCGCGGTGGCCAATTTCTCCAAGCAGTTTTTTTAGGATTCGCAGTCCCTGGTTTTCATCGCCCCATGACGACCAGGGTTAATTGGGGTCAGATTCCAATTAATTTTCACGAGATACGCCTTTTTCCCATGTTGTTCAAGCGTAAGTGGCTCTGTGATCCGTGGCAATTGTGAATTTTGTCAACGCGTCGCCACTGAAAGCGCTAAGTCCACAGTCGAGTCAAACCATCCGTAACGAGAACTAGCCTATACTTTTGCGCATGCCTACTGTCCTGAGAATACTGGGGTTCCGATTTCATTTTTATTCGGATGAAGGTACCGAGCCACCCCACATTCATGTCGAATCTGGCGATGGCGAGTGCAAGTTTTGGCTCAGTCCTGTGGCGCTTGCCAGAAATCACGGTATGAATGCTGTCGAGATTCGCAGAGTTGAACGTTTGGTTTATGAACACCAAGCCTTTCTTTTGGAGAAGTACGTTGAATTTCAATCCGAGTGAAATCGAATTCGTGGCAACACGGGTGTGGGTGGCTAACCGTATTGTTTTCATGGAATTGACTGACGGCCGCCAAATCGGTTTTCCTGCTGCAAGATTTAACCGATTGGCGCACGCAACAGACGAGCAATTGGCCGACGTTACTTTGCGTCTTGGCGGATCGGCCATGCGGTGGGAAGCTCTGGACGAAGACATCACTGTAACAGGCGCTGCTCTTGGCAGATTTCAAGCGCCGCTGCCACTGGCTGCATAAAGGATTAATTGGGATTAATTGGATTAATTGGGGTCAGATTTCAATTAATTTAAAAGAAATCAGACTTTCGCCTTTGTGACCGCCGACCCGAAACTGCCGGATTTCAGCCGGAATGAACGTGCATTTTCTTCGGCTCCTGTTTTCTTCTAAAAATAGTTTCTAACGCGTCTTCTTCGGCTGTCCTTTCGTCTTCTTCACACT
>Ga0210009_1000128_pt1 | contig 96437 bp, 87 predicted proteins | sample CryGeyCG2114_065_FD_185457 | JGI IMG/M metagenome (GOLD analysis project Ga0210009, IMG submission 185457) | Groundwater microbial communities from aquifer - Crystal Geyser CG12_big_fil_rev_8/21/14_0.65 (SPAdes) (version 2) | ecosystem: Environmental > Aquatic > Deep subsurface > Groundwater ...
TCTGTGCTTTTGTGAGGTGAATAAGCGGTGTTGTAATTTGGACACCGCATCCGCCGACGCCTGATTTGGTGCCTTGTTGAATCATTTTTTGGAATGCATCAAAATATTCGGGCCGGCAATCGGGATATCCGCTGTAATCAACGGCGTTGGCGCCGATATAAATACGTTCTGCCCCTCTCGCTTCCGCGACTGATGCAGCCAAACTTAGAAAAACCGTGTTGCGAGCCGGTACGTAAGAAACAGGGATGTCTTGGGCCATGGTGGCCTCATCACGATCTTTGGGGAGTTCAATTGTCTTATCAGTCAAAGCACTTCCGCCCCATTGAAATGGGACTTCCACATAAATATTTTCAACGTCATAATAACGCGCAATCGTCTTAGCCGACTCAATTTCTTTAGCATGCAGCTGTCCGTAGTGAACCGTGAGCGTGATCACCTCGCAGCCATCAGCCTTTGCAATCGCAAGCACCGTTGCGGAATCAAGACCTCCCGATAAAAGACAAATTGCTTTTAAATCTGGCATGTTTCCCATCGCCTCTCGTTTGAGCGTTCTTTCATTTGCACCGATTCAACAAATCGAAGTTTTTGTCCTAAAAATCTTTCCCCTAGCCGCAGAAAATGACGCGGTTGATCACTTAGATACAAACGTAAAACGCCGCGTGTTGATCCTGTTTTTTGCAGCCGATGCTTCAGCAGGATATCCTTTAGAAGAAATGTGGTTGGTTCGGCTGAATCAATAATCTTAATTTTCTTTCCCATAAACTTCTGAATGCTCGATTTGAGCAAAGGATAATGTGTACAGCCGAGAATTAATGTGTCGATCCCAGACTTTTTGAAGAAGCTCAAGTAGCCTTTGATCGCTTCCCGAGCGACCTTGTCCCGAAAACGCCCCTCTTCTACCATGGGAACAAAAAGCGGACACGCTTTTACGAAAGTTTTGATCTGTCGGTCAAACGTTCTAATTTTTTTCTCGTAGGCACCGCTTTCAATCGTGGCTTGTGTGCCGATAATACCTATTTTTTGGTTTTGGGTTGAGACGGCTGCTTTCCGAACGGCGGGTTCAATCACATCAATCACCGGAAAATGAAATGATTGTTTAAAGCCAAATCCGATGGCGCTGGCTGATGAATTACACCCGATCACCAATGCTTTAATGCCTAATCGCATTAAGAATTCAGCATTATCGCGAGAGAATTTAATGATTTGATTTTGCGACTTGATCCCGTACGGCAGCCGGGCTAAATCACCGAAATAAAGAATATCTTCATAGGGTAATTGCTTGATGATTTGACGGACAACTGTCAGACCGCCTAATCCTGAATCAAAAATACCGATGGGTAATTGAGATTTTTGCATGAAACATCTTTACCGCAGACAGAGACACACCATTCGACTTTTTGGCTAGTGAAATGCCAAAAGGAGATTCTGCTTAGATTACTTTCTAATTTGTTGTAAGAAAAAGCAGAAACTGATCAATCAGGCCTATTCTTTTTTGCTTTCTTGGTCTTGAGCACTTTCTTGGCCTGAACCCGATTCTTCAGAGCGTTTCACGTTGGTGGCGTGTTTTCCTTTCGGTCCCTCTGAAATATCGAAACTAACAGATTCCCCCTCTTTCAAGGTTTTATAGCCAGATCCCGTGATGGCAGAATAATGAACAAAAATATCCTGCCCAGGTTCTAATTCAATAAAACCATAACCTTTTTGGTTATTAAACCACTTCACTTTCCCTTGTGCCACTCTAAAACCTCCTGTTAGCAGTTTAGTTCTTTAGTTACAACAGTATGCCGTCATTAATCCGGCACATGAAGCCACTTTTCAAGCCGTGCGACTGCTTCTTTAATTTTTGCATCATTCACCACAAGTGCAAACCGCACATACCCTTCGCCATATTCCCCAAAACCAGTTCCAGGGGCCACAGCAATGCCAACTTCCCGCAAAAGGAGTTCTGTGAATTCCATCGATGTCAAAGCGGAAAACTTAGCCGGGATTCGCGTCCAAACATAAAAAGTCGCTTTTGGCTTCTTGGTTTCCCAACCAATCCGGTTTAACCCATCAACGAAGAGATCGACTCTTTTCTTATATTTTTTAACTATTTGCGTCACATAGCCCTGCGGACCGCTTAAGGCACGTGTGGCCGCCATTTGGACGGCGCGAAAGAGTCCGAAATCGCAATAACTCTTCGTTTTTGCCAAACTGGCTAATATCTCTTTATTACCGACTGCAAAACCTACCCGCCAACCCGCCATGCTATAAGATTTGGAAAGCGTATGAAATTCGATGGCATATTTACGCGCATCCTTAACCTCCAAAAGGCTGTGAGCCCGTTTTCCCTCAAGCACAAAGTCGGAATACGCTAAATCGGAAGCGACAATGATGTTTTTATCCGAAACCCACTTCACCACCTTTTCATAAAAGCCTAGGTCGCAAGTAGCAGACGTTGGGTTGTGCGGATAACTCAAAAATAATAATTTCGAAAGCCGGACGGTCTCTTTCGGCAAAGAAAAGAAATCAGGCAGGTAACCCGCTTCTTCTTTGAGTGGGATGTTATACAAAATACCGCCCGCCATGATGACGCCGTTAAAATGCACTGGGTATGCAGGCGACGGCACAAGCGCCAAGTCATCGTAATTCATAAAAGCCAAAGAAAGATGCGCGATGCCCTCTTTGGTGCCAATGCAAGGCAAAACTTCCGTCTCGGGATCGAGATTCACATTAAATCGATTTTTATACCAATCGCTGATTGCTTTTCTGAACTTAATCTCTACACTGCCGTCAAACTTTGAATAGCGATGAATGTTGGGCGCATCGAGCGCTTCCCGCATGGCTTCCACCACATGCTTTGGAGGCGAAAAATCAGGATTGCCCATACTAAAATCAATAACATTGACACCTTTTTCCCGGACTTCGTGTTTCCAGCCATCTACCACCGTAAACAAGTAAGGCGGCAAACGTCTCATTCGGTTAGCTTCGTGAACTATCATGGAGTGATTACCTCTTTCTATTAACTAAGATGATGCCGCTACTTTTTGAAGCACTTTAGCGCTTACCTCATCGGCATGGTAAGAACTTCTGACAAAGGGGCCGCAAAATGCTTCTTGGAAGCCCAGATGGAGTGCCTTCCGCTCATAATCTTTAAAAACGTCAGGATGAATAAATTCTTGAACTGATATTTTCCCTATAGACGGCTGCAGGTATTGTCCGATTGTTAAGATATCACAAGCTACTTCTCTTAAATCGTTCAGTGTTTGCAATACCTCGTCTTCTGTTTCTCCCAAACCCAGCATCAATCCGCTTTTTGTTTTGATGTGCGGTGCGGTTTCTTTAACAAATTTTAGAACACCAAGTGATTGCCTGTATTTCGCATTAGCTGAACGAACCAGGGGCGTTAAGCGTTCAACGGTTTCAATGTTGTGATTATAAATATCAGGGTTTGCATCACAGACCATTTGAATAAATGCCTCACGGCCCTTAAAATCGGGCGTCAACACTTCAATGGTTGCCTGCGGTAATAATGAACGAATGGCTTGGATCGTCTGACTAAAATGTCCGGCACCGCCATCAGATAAATCGTCGCGCGCCACGGATGTAACGACCACATGTTTTAATCCAAGTTCTTTGGCCGATTGCGCAACACGCCAAGGTTCTTCTGAACTGACTTCTAGCGGTCTCCCAACAGCAATTTCACAGAACCCGCATCGCCTTGTGCACACGTCTCCTAAGATCATAAAAGTTGCCGTCTGCCGATTCCAACACTCTAAACGATTAGGACATTTGGCAGATTCGCAAACTGTATGAAGTTGGTGACGGTCGATACTGCGAGAGGTATGTGTTACTGCCCCTGGGAGTCTAGACTTTCGTAGCCAATCTGGAAAACGCTTCATTAAAAGCAACACCTTAAATACGTCTGAATCTGGTGAAAACCGCTTAAATTTAAACAGAAAAAAAATCTCCTGTCAAGTATCGTCAAGCAAAGCAGGCAGCAAGGTTTTTGCTGCCTGCCCGCCTGTTTATCGAGGCGTGCGCCTAGGATCTTCTAAGAGACGCTCGATTTCCGATTCCTTTGCCCCAAACTCCTTAGCAATGGAAATCAGCTCGCGACACATCTCATACCTCTCCTTCAAAAGAGCTTGTTTGAGATAGAGTAGCGCCGTCAATTTGACGGGGTGACTCTTTAATATCCTGCCTCTTAATTTTGCGGTTTGTTTTTCTTCTGCTGCTTCCATTGCCAATACCTCCTTTCCTTTCGAATTTGGCATAAAATAAAAAACCCATCACCGCTTTTAGCAGTCATGGGTCTGGAAGTCCTTCTTTTGTTTTATTGGGTTAGAACAACTCGATTATGAAGCAACCTCCTTACCCATTCCCGCAGGAATCCATTTGCAGGTAGCTCGAAATGCGCTCCGAATAGAGCGGTAACCTGCAACATGCCATACGGCATGCATCGCGGGCTTCATTAGGTTGTTTGTCATAAATCGATTTTGTGTCATTGTTTTAACCTGACGTAATTATAACCGACTTCCCAACTTTGTCAAATGGCTCACCGCCATTTTTTTTCTCTGAGCCTGATAGCGCTTTTCAACACCTTAAATTCCCCCTATCCAATACTGGAAAATAGGGTATAATAAAAGTTCCCCACAGAAATACCCCCAACAATATCAATTAGCTGAAAACCATGCAACCTAATCATTATGAGCGTCGCATACTGACGCTTTTGCTTTTTATTTTATTCATTTTGACACTCATAAAATATCATGACGTCTTCAAATACTATTAATCAGAAGTCTGCGCCACTTCGCCAAATACGCTTTCCGTTACTGATGCCGGTCATTTGCTATAGCATAGGCACGTTTATTGGTATTCAATCCCACTGGCACTGCGGCCTCACCCTCTTCATGCTATGTGTCGGTTTCTCCGTTTTCCTTCACTTCAGGCATGCTTCTTGGAAACATGTATTAATTTATTTAGCTTTTGCCATGATTGGTTTTTGGTTAGGCCAAACGCGCTTCATCAAAGCACCCGCGCACGTCAAGAACATCAAACCACAAACCCATACTTATTTACGCGGTCAGATTATTTCACCCGTTCATGAACGGAACAATCAGAACAAAACAGTCACGTCGTTCACCTTGCAAGCCAAAGAAATGGGTTACCGCTCTCATAGCAGTCCCATTGAGGGGCGAATTGAAGTGTTTTTGATCAATGCACAAAAAAAGTTCAAAGAAGGTCAGTGGGTTGAATTAAAAGGGGCGTTGCAAACACCAAAAACATCGCGCGGACCGCACGAATTTGATTATGCGCAATACTTGGAACAAAAATCTATTTTCAAAACCTTTTTCGGCATTGGTCCTTTCAGCGCCCTTCCGCTTACTTATCATACTAAAATAACACCCAAGATCCAGATTCAATCGCTTCGTTCGCGTTTCGTGCGGCAATTAGACGACATTTATCAATTTCCGATCAATGCGCTTGTCTCCGCACTCTTGATTGGTATTCGAAAAGACATCCCCCAAAGCATTCGGGATCACTTTGTTCGCACCGGAACAGCTCATTCTTTGACAGCTCACTGCACGAAAAATAATCAGTTTCATCCTTCTCGTTGTTCAGATTGTTTGGCAAAAAACACCGAATATCAATTGAGCCATCAACATTTGCTGTTATGGCCGTATTAAAAAGATGCAAGATTTTTTTCTTCGTTTCATACGATAAAGCACCTAAACCTTGCCTCATCTTTTTCAGATAATCAATAACTCCTTTTGGGTTATTATCCTCTGGTTTTTGTAATTCAAATTCTAATTCCTTTGCGCGATTCTGAAATAGACCTGCGTCGCCCTTGATCTTTGCGGTCTGATCTTTAAGTTGTCGGAGATCTATCACACTTTCTCGATAAGCTTCTAAAATCCGCTCCTCTTCACAGTGCAAATCTTCAATCCGTCTTTTCACTTTTATTAATTCATTTGAAAACGACTCTTTCTTTGCTGGTCGCATCTTTTGTTCTCGGCGAACAGCATTCATAATTAACATGGGGTTGAGCAGAATTTTCTCAACCTCTTTCCAAACCACCGACTCTAAAATTGCTCCCTGCATATATCTCAAATTGCAGTTTATACTCTTACCATACAAATTCTTAACAAAATGTGTGCATCGGTAGTACAGTTTAAGGTACGGCCCATACTTTTTACCATTCTTAACGGTTATTTGCTTGTCAGCAGTCCCTGCAACTGTATTACCACAATCTCCACATTTCACTAAGCCCTGCAAAAGATACTTGTATTTGGCATTTCTAACTGAATAATTTTTTCGAACCTGAAGTAACTTTTGAGCACTCTCAAACACGGGAATTGAAACAATAACCGGCACCTCGACTAGTATCCACTCCGCTGACGGCTTCAGCCTACCGCCTTTTGAATATTTGTTCGCATACCACTTACCAACATATACTGAGTCACGCAAAATATCATGCACTGTAGAACTGATAAATTCTTTACCTTCCTTCGTTTTGAGGCGTAATTGCCTCAGTCTCCTCACCACCTTGACAAGCGATGATTCTGGCTCGTTATATAATCGAAAAATCAATCGAATAGTTTCAGCTTCCTTTTCATTTATTTTTAGTTTCTTCGATTCTTTATCGTAGTCAAATCCAAATTTGGTTGGTTGAGTCCCAGAATAAAATCCCTCTTTTGCCCTGCGAAGCCTGCCAACTTTTGATCTCTCCAGAAAGGTATCCCGTTCCAGTTGTGCTATTGAGCCAAATAAGCTGAGTGCAAATTTGCCAAAATATGTTGACGAATCAAATGGTTCGGTGATAGATCGAATAGCAACACCAAACTTTTCAAGATCTTCACTTACAGTAAGTAGGGCTTTGTTATTCCTAAAGAACCGATCAAGACGATATACTAAAATTGCGTCAAATTTCTTATGATGAGCATCCCTAATAAGACGTTGAAATGCGGGGCGTTCATAAACGGTCCCAGAGTAGCCTCCATCGACATATTCATCGTAAACTTCGTACTTGTGATCAGCGGCAAATTTCTTTAGCAGTTCAAGCTGAGCAGCCAATGAGTAGTTTTCTTTCTGCTCTTCAGTAGACACACGTGTGTACAGTGCCACTCTTGTTCGTGTCATAGCGGTCTACCTGTGATCTTCTTTAATTTCTTCACGTCTTTGATTGAATAGATTCGATAATTGCTCATCTGATCCCTGCTAGGCTTCGGAATCTTACCGGCCTTTTCCCAATTCATGAGCGTTCTCCTTGACACACCTAAGGCCTTGGCCGCATCTAAGCTGTAAAGCCTCTTCTTCTGTTTCATATGTTGGTTATGTTAGAGGAACTCTCTTTCCGTGTCAAGCAGCATGTTTCTTGGCTTGATCCTGACGGATCCTCACTTTCATCTGACATATGAAGCATTTGCGACACCATGTCCAAGAGTTGCATATATAATGTGGCGTCTTTGATGTATGTTACGTGCAACCTTGCTTTAAGTCTTCTACCCTTCTTCAATCATGCATTCCCCCTTCCTTTTTTTTCGCTTCAGGTTTTTTAATGCGATGCGTCTATCTTCTTCTGTTGGAAAGCCTCAAACAAACGCCTTCCTTTCTCAAGTTCGTTTTGAAGTCGTTTGGGGTCAGGCAATTTCAGCTTGTAGCGCGAGACAAAGATCTTATTTTCCATGCCACCTAGCGCATAACGGACAAAACTCCTTTTCCGGTCGGAACAGAGCACAATGCCTATCGGATCGTTCTCACCCTTGAGTTTCGCCTCCCGATTCGCCCAGTTGAGATAAAAATTCATCTGACCGGCATCTGCATGTGCAAAGGTTCCAACTTTTAAGTCGATTAAGACCAGGCATTTCAACAGACGGTTGAAAAAAACCAAGTCGATTCGGTAATCAGCACCGCCCACATTGAAGCGTTTCTGCCGCGCGACAAACGTAAATCCGGACCCTAATTCAAGCAGGAAATTCTCGAGATGCCTGATAAGTGCATCTTCAAGCTCAGACTCAGAATAATCACTTTTGAGGCCTAGAAAGTCTAAGACGTATGGGTCTTTAATTTCCTCCTCAGCTTTCACCACAATTGGGTCTTGCAGCGCCCTTCCCAGCACGATCTCTTTTCTTTTAGACAAGGCTGTTCTCTCGTACAAGAGCGAATTCATTTCCCGGTCAAGCTGTCTAACGGACCAATGATTCTCAAGACTGAGACGCTCATAAAAAACTCTCTGCTTGGGATGGCTTAGCGTCATCAGTAGTGTGTAGTGGGACCATGATAGGTTGAACTTTTTCGCAACCAATTCCAAAATATCAGCTTTGACAGCGTTCAATTCGTCCGACACTGTCGGACGAATTGGATAGGAAAGATAAAATTGACGAGTGCGTTTCAGATTGGTTTCAGAGAAACCCTTGCCGTATCGGGGAATAAGATCTCTAGCAAGCTTTGCAAGGATTGCAGTCCCATAAGTGGCACGCGTTTTGCCTTTTTGCTCATACAGAACGATATGTCTTCCAATCAACCAGTGAGTGGCGACAATCGCGGCATTCACATGACGCACAATGCTTCTCCGCCCCTGATCAATCAGCGAAGAGATTTTTCCAAGTAATTCCCCATACTCTGACCGCTTAACGTTTCTTTTCTTCAAGTGTCTCCTCCGATTGTTTGCTTGGCGTGCGAACTGAAAGCGATTGACAACGCTCTGTGAATTCAATTCCATAGAGCGGTTCTTTTTCGGCGAGCCAGAAAATGAAGTGCTTAAAGTCATCCGGCTCCAGACGTACCATCTCCAAATATTCATAGATTCTGAGCATGAACGACTTTGGGAAAAAGAAGACGCCGCTTGGAGAATAGGTTCCCCTATTTTGGAGCCTGGCCTCAAAACACCTAATTCTGCCGTCATTGTCCATGTGAATCCATCCATTTTCAGAAGCTGAAATACCCACGAACCCTGCCTCACGGTGTCCGAGACAAGGCAGAAGAAAGTGCCCGATGGGGAAATCAAAGTACCTGTTTGAAAAAAGCAGCAAGCAATCATCCTGCGGCACCTGGTGGGATAAAAGTCCGAGAAACAAATCCTTAATCACGCCGTTTCTTTTTTCAGGCACATAAGCCTGGTTTGTTTCGATGTGAATCCGTTTTTGATAAGGAGCCTGCATACGCCATCTGAAGAAATCCAGATAGTGAAGCCCGTTAGTCACGATCAAAACATCCCCAATGGCGTGTATTGGTTCCAATTTCAGCATCAATTGATCAAGAAGGGTCTTCTCTTCTATCTCGCAAAGGCCGGCGGGCGTTTCATGCGTCAGACCATGCGTTCTCGTCCCGAACCCTCCTGCTAAAATGATTGCTTTCATAAAGTCTTATCTCCTTCCTGTGAATTGTTCGAAATGCTGAATGCAGGATCGGACGTCATAATTTCTTCCCTCAAACTGCTGAGTGATTGCCATAAATCGATGATTCTCCTCCCGCCTGATTGTCTGCCGATGAGCAGTCTGAGTTCTGCTTCTATGGAGTCGCGTTCCATCATGGCGATGCCTCAAACGACTTCTTATTAAGATTCTTAAGGAGATCGCCAAGATGAACGCCGGCGCCTGCGAATTCCGCAAGGCCCCGGGGTTTGACTGTTACGCGGGCCGTCATGCCGACCTTGGCATCAGGCGGAAAACTATTCAATCGGATCCGGCACGTCGCCACATGTTTGATTTTGAACACTTTCTCAGTTTCTTCTTTGATGGTCGGCATCAACTCGACAATTTCACCGCCAAAGGACTTACCGGGAAGCGCATCAAATTTTGCCGTCACGGCATCGCCCGGTGAGACCAAATGCATCATGCTCTCAGGGATCTTAAATTCGAGAAAGAATGAGTCAGGGTCTACCAGGTCAAAGAGAAACTCACCCGCCACGATATAATTGCCAAGCCGCTTTGACGGGTCGCTTACGACCATGCCGCTAAAGGGTGAGCGAACGTCAAGATGACTAACGTTATCTTCAAGAACCGCCTTTTCCCGGGCAAGCATCGCCAGTTCTTTTTCTTTAGCGATTAAGGCGCTCTTGGACGCATCTCGTTTTAATTGCGACTCCTGAAAGGCACGCTCCGTCACAGCCCCGTTTTCGAGAAGAATCTGCTGTGATGAAAGTGCTTGTTCGCGGTAATCGCACTCACGCATAAGCAGGTCCCTCTCGGCATTCAAGATTTCAATACGGAGTTTGACGGCTTGAAGCTTGTTCACAAGATCTGGATTTTCAAGGCGGATGACCAACTCGTCTTTTTGAATGGACGCCCCTTCTCGTTTGACAATTTCCCGCAAAAGTCCTGCGGCATTCGCACTCACCAACACATGGTTTTGGGATTGAAGCGTTGCCTCACCGCTTAGCGTTCCTGGGTTTGAGAGAAAGCGCCATATGAGGAACAAAATGACTGCCAAGAGCAGCCACTTTCCACTGCCTTTGGTTTTCTCCAGTTTTTCTTCAAATAATGATGGTTCCGCTGTATTTGTGTCTGAATCCATTTAGTTGTCTCCTTCCGAAATTAAATCCATTGATGAACCCAATCAGGCATGCCCTTTCCCGTCAGATAGATGAGAGGAATCGAAAACGTAAGACTGATTAGAATGGGGACGATTTGCCAGATGAAATAGGGCGTCTCGTGCGTGCAGAAGTAAAATCCCCAGATGCCGGCCACGGTCCCCAGCCAAAAGTGTTTGATGATTTCCTGAAGCCGCACGCGTTCAAAGGGGTCCTTTCGCATGGGGCGCCACACGAGCTTGCGTAAAGGAAGCCCTAGCAGGTCAAGCGGCGCGTAAATGAAGTTATTGAGTGTCACGAGTGTCGAGAAAAGAACCTCATAGCCGTAATCTTTGAGATCACGTGCGCTTCTCACGATGGTAAGCTTGTGGCAGAAAATGACCGCAAGACTGAATACCAGAACACCGGTCAGGACATGGTTTGAGATCAAGCCTAACCACACACAGTCCACCTCGTAGTGAATCAGTTCGCCGGAAACGGCGGAATGTGAAAAGAGCCCCAAAAGCACCCAGGCGAAAAAGACAAGATCCGCCAGGTACAGATAGATACCGTAGAAGGCAAGAAACCGAGAAGCAAGCGTCACGCCTCTCATGAATGGAAGCGGCCAGCCCTGAAGAGTTCCCTGGGCCCACCGCCTTGCCCGCCGCCTCGCTTCGAGGAAATTGGACGGCGTCTCATCAAAACCCGACACGTCGGGACAGAAAGCCACGCGGTAACCCAGCTGATCCAAGAGGACCGTGTCCCAATTATCATGCGAGAGCAGCCCTGAGGGAAGCTTGATCCGGCGAAGCAGGCTCGCTCTTACCAACTGGTGATGACCAAATGAAATCGACCGGCCGAAGAGCGCTTGATAGGCCGTGAAATTAAACCGCTGGGCAAAGCTTGTCCCGATGCGCTCGAAATGGGCATACCAAGTCTTGGCGTGGGCAATTTTGACAAAGGATTGAAAGATCGCAATGTCCTGATTCTGCGGATGTTCGGCCTTCCTCAGCAGTTTCAGAATAGCACCGGGAGGCACCATGCTGTCCGCATCCGCTACATATATATAAGGATACTCAAAATGACGGGTTATGAACTCTTTCAAATTTCCCTGTTTTCTCTCGAAGGCAAGCTTCCGCCTCCGGTAGTGAATCCGTCTCGCATATTTGGCAGAAAGCCGTGTCACGAGGCGCTTTTCATCGCGTTCGAACGTTGAGTCGGAATCCGAAAGTATCCAAAGGTCAAGACCGGGCAAGAGATTCCCCGAAAGCGAATAATCGATTCGTTCAAAGAGCCCGTGTTCTTCGTTTCGGACGGGATACACCAGCGCCACCCGAGGCTGCCGTCTTACCATGCGTTCAGGCAGGATGGGAACTTTCAGACAAAGCTGACTGAGGCTTAACACGAAAAGAAACGCAACATTAAAAAAGAGAATGCCGAATCCAATGACCCAAAGGTAACTGAATAGAGCCGTCTCATGTGTCACAATGACGGTGGAGGCAACAAGCGCACATGCCCCAATGGTCAAGCCAGTGACTGCGAATAGGAAGATCGCCATCCGCATGCGATTCATTGGATCTCCCCTCTCATTTCAACACCCAAGAGAGCCGATTCCCTCTCGAGCTTAGCCGCGAGGACCCGGAATTGCGTGACGGCCTCAAGCATCGCTTCCCTGGCTGATTCCAAATCAAGGAAACCGCTCAGCGCATCCTTTTCGTCTGTCTCACCCGCAATCTGTTTTGTCTTGAGGTTCTTATAATCCTCAGATCGCGATTCGAGGAATTTCTCCCGGAGCGCAATGTCGCCTCTTGCAATGCGGGCCTCGTGGAAGAGTTCCCGAACCCTTTTTTCTTTCTCGCGCGCTTGGATGATGCGTTGCCATTTCGCTTCCTCAATTTCAGACTCGGCTGCTTTCATTTGCGCATGCAAGCGGCCAAAATCCCAGATATTCCAACTGCCCTTCAAGCCGATCACAGCGCGGTTAAAGTCCACATAAACATCCCGGTTAACCTCCCAACCTCCCGTGAGCATCAAGCTTGGCCAGCGCTTAGCGCCGAGCGCCTTCTTTTCAAGCTCTTTTTCCCGAACCCGAAGATCTTGGAGCCGGTAGGCGGGGTCGTCATGCGCTCCTCTTAAGTAGTCATCAATCGCCTCATGAAGACGCGGCAGTTCGCCCAAGGGTTCCAGTTCGAGGGCCTCGCCCGGGCCCATGCCAAGCGCCCTTGAGAGGACTTCTTGAAGGTAGTCTTGTTTTTCTTTGTGGAGAAGAAGCGCTTGTTTTGTTTTCTCATTCAAGACTTCCGCTTCGATCAATTGTGCGCGCGTGATGAGCGCTTGATCGAAAAGGGTCTTTGCCTTCTCGTAAGAGACGCTCACTTGATTGCGCACGTCTTGAATGAGACGGACCATTTCCTTTTCATGAAGGAGTTTTGAATAAATCAATCGCACTTCAAGCGCAAGATTAAGCTTCGTGATGGCGAGTTCCGATTCGCTCATTTGAAGCCTCACCGCCTGCTTCCTTTTCTCATAAAGACGCCTGCCTCCCTCAAAAAGCGGCTGTTCGATTCTGACATTCAGAAAGGCAAGACGGCCTGACTCCCCGCTTGCAAATCCCGCAAAGGTGTCCCCTTTCACTTCCGGGAAAAATTGCGCCTGCTTTAAATCTAATTTTGCTTTCTCGCCTTGAAGCCGCACAAGCGCCCGCCGGACGGCCGCATCGCTTTCCACCGTGCGATCGATGGCCTCTTCAATCGTGACGAGTCTTCCGAAGCGATCCAGCGGAAGCTCACCGGCATCCGCTGCAGGCGGCCTTAAAGCACACCACAAAACAATCCATAAAATTCCCCATGGTATCTCCCGCATGTTTCGATATCTCTCCTTTCCTTGATTTCCGTAAGAGGCTCCTTTCACCGGTAAGCAAAAAGAGCCTCCATGGAAATGGACTTCTTTACTTTTGAAGCGCAGCGCCCAGCTCTTTGACTGCGTCCCGGAACGCATTCACCATCCCGGCATCCAGCGTCAAGCCTCTGGGTGTCGGCAGCATCTGGCCTTCGGTCTCCGTGTCTTCACTCAAACCGAAATAACGGATGTCACCGCGCACCTTCCCGTTGATCTTGACGACTGAGAAGCAGAGCTCCTCGCCTTCGCGGGCCGGTATCGTCCGGACGACTTCCTGGACTTCAAAACCTCGATCCCGATTTTTCTTTTTCATGTTCACTGTCCTCCTCCTTGTTTAAATTGCCTCCAGCAAAATGATCTGGATCGGCGTATAGGCTTCCGTCGTGATCGAGGTCTCCACCTTCACCCCGCGCAAATCACGCCGTGCCTCATTCGTTAAGTTCTGGGCTAAGTTCATGCGCATCTGGTCATCCAAGCTGTAAGGGTCCCCGGCTGTGTTGCCGACAAAAAGTCCTGCGCCGGCCAAAAGCGTCTCGCCGATGGCTTTTAGGACCCTCAAGTCTCCGTGTTTTTCGACTTTCCCCCGGATCCCGGCAGAACCGTCTGCTGAGAGGCCCATGGCCCGAATCCTCATCTCGCGTCCGTCGGGCAGGATCAAAAGATCAAAACGGACATTGATCCGATCAAGTGACTTCATGACGTTTGCCTCGCCCAGGAAGCGGCTCCCTTTCGGGAGACGGATCTCATTCCGCCACTTAAAGTCCTGCGGCAGAACTGCGAGGACTGGTGCGGCCGTATTGAAACTGAAAATGCGGTTTAAAAGGTACACCGGAATCCTGGTGCCTGAGGGGAGACCGATCTCATCTTCCGGAGAAGCCAATAAAACATCTTGCCTGGCCTTTTCTTCTTCCTCACGGAAAATGAAAACCGCCATGTCGCTCGCATAATTTCTTTTCTTCACCTGTGTTTTCACTTGCCGTGTTTCGACGGACGGTTTTGGGCGGTCTACCCCAGCAACCTGAATGGCGCGCTCCATTGTCTCGCGCGTCATCAGAGTTCTTTTTTCATCCGAATGACCACTCGCTTTTGGTTTGGTCTTTGCTTTGCCGTGTGGGAAAAGGAGAACACAGAGAAGAAGGGGCACGATGAGGACCAGTAGCCACCGGACCCATTTCTTCTCAAAGAAATCCGGCCCTCTGAAGCTCCGTTCTTCATCTGGCGTGAGCTTCTGCAAGAACTCCTTCTCGGGAGGCGGAGGCGTTTTGGCCTTCTCTTCAGTTTGTTCGTCGTTCATCAGTTCACTCAAACCACCGGAATCCGGAAATTTCAATCGTGCGGCTTGAAAGCGCCTCGCCTTCCCGTTCCGGAACGTTTTCAATCATTTTAAAAATGGGTTTTTCTTTCTCACCCAAGGGGCGGTAATCAAAAACACAAACGCCGTAGACATAGCTGTCCGGCTGGATGATTTCCGGCAAGTGAACTTCTGATGGGAACTCAACGATTCCTTCCCGAGTGGTTTTCAGAAACTTCCTTTCTTCTCGTTGAGTTCCCACCAGCACTTTCATGGGCGCATAGGCTGCTTTTGAATAATTAAGCACTGAGAAGCGCAGATAGGCCTTCCCGCCGATCTGGGTGAGCGAGAGAAGATTGACTTGGATGTCACCCGCCGTTTCGGAGGCCTTAAGGGAAACGGCGTTTACGTCGGATGCTATCTGTTCGATGAGTTTTTCCTGGGAAAGCTTTTTTGCCTCCTCATCCAGCCGGTCTTCTTTTTCCTTGTAGGCCGCCTCAATTTCCTTTTGTTTTTCTTGGATGCGCTCTTCGAAGGCATTCTTCACGAGCAGCTTGTCATCCTCGAGCATTCTGAAATCCAAAACAAAATCGGCTGTCTCAGGAAGCCCCACCGTTACGTGAAACGCAAGCCGACCGGATTCGGTAAATACGGTGAGATTGGTGGCAGCTTCCGCCTCATCGGTCACGGGCTTAATCAGGATTTGTTTTTCATAAACTTCCACTTTAAACAGGTCCTGATCGCCGACAAAGACCTTGAGCGCTTTCTCGGGCAGATCAATCGTGGAGACAAACCCCAAAGCCGTCTGAAGGCGAAAAACGAGGTTTGAGCGCATCGTGAGTTTATAAATATTGGGTGTTGATTTTTTGAGTTGATTGAATTTCCGCCGCGCAAGGAGCGCCTGATTTTCCGTCTCACTTGCTTTCTCTTCAGGAAACGCGTTCCCTGAGAACGTTATGAAGAGTACTAAAACGGCCATCAGAAAGGCCGCCATTTTTCTTTGTTTCATTTGTCTGCCTCCAGCTTGTTGAGTGTGATTTCGCGGTACTCCTCAACCAGAAGACCGGCAGGTGTCTCAGAACTTCGCGTCACTTTTTTTAAGACGAGTTCAGCTTTAAAAAGCGCGCTTTCGCGGTAATCGGGGTTCTTGTAACTCGCGAGCGATCTCACCCCAATCAGTGAAACGAGCGCCACCTCACTACTGTTACGCGTCACTTCCTTTTCCTTAAATTCAACGGTGGCATGAAGGCCGGCCTCTCTCACGCGCGCAAGGAGCCCTGACTCGAGGAGCTCGCGCTTGACTTTCACTTGATAACGCCCCGTCATTTGATTAAAGGCTTCCGCCAGATCGCGCGCCAGCGTATAGGCGTTGTATTCGGTAAAACGCCGCGTAAAGGTCTGGGCAAAGTAAATGAGTTCGGGCTCGGTGACTTCGTTGTTAAAAGGTATATTCCGGACGGCCTGGGCCTCTCCCACGTCTGTCACGCGAATTACAAGGGGCGGCCGTTTGCCCACGAGGAAGGCGCCGAACAGCGAAAGAAATAAAAACGCAAGCAAAATGAGCGCCGCGAGTTTCAGAAACTCCACTTCTGATTCCAAGTCGCCAAACACCTCGTAATAACGCCTACCCATCCGCTCAAGGCGCTCTTGAAAACGCGTCTTCATTTATAGCTGGGCGGACTCATGCCGCCCCCTCCTTGACTCTGATGGCTTCTTGGCTCACGAGTGCCTTTCATGCCGGCGGCAATGACCGTGCGCGTCACAAAAGCGGTTCCGATCCCGATCACAGCCGAGCCCAAGCCGCTTAAAGTGCTCCCGCTTGTGATTTGGTGCGAAATGAGAGGAACGCTGATGAACAGTAAAATGAATAAGATATTCGCCGCAAAAACGGCTGCCGAATTGGTCTCTCGGGGATAATAAATGGACGTGAGGTTCATGGTGGCGATCACCTTCATGAGAATCGAGAGCACGACCGTCCAGGAAGAAACTCCGATCAAACTCTTGAGCCAAAACTGAAGCCCTTGAGAACTTGCGCGGTAGATACCAAAGCCCGCCAGCACGGGCCCAAAGACGTAAAGGAGGCTTAAAAAAACAAACCTGAGCCACGTAATCACGCCCAAGAGCGCCAAAGCCACCGCATAGGTGATGAAATTAAGAACCGTAATCACGGAGAAGAACTTAAGGACGCCGAAGTCTTTTTTCTGTCCGATCTCCCGGAAAACCGCATGGATCACTTCCCGGAACTCAGATTCCGGAAGAATCGCTTTTGAGAGCAGGTCCATCCCGTAAACCACCCAGGCGAAGAAACGTTCATAAAAGACAAAAAGTGCGATTACCAGCACGCTTCTTACGAAAAGCCCGATGTAATCGGATTCTCCCTTCATGGCCCGGACATTCTCATGCAGGATTGCCGCGATCAGCATGATGGACATAATCAGAAAGCCGATGCGCCTTGCCGTTTCATAGGGATCCAGAAAAAGATCCGGAATCTGAAGCGCATTCGTGAACAAGAATTCTTCCATCGTCTTTTCCTCCTCCCCTTAAGTGACCGTTAAGACGGTCTCCAAGTAATGGCCCGCATCGTCTAGGAATTTCACGCGTTCTGATTCAAGCCGTTTTTCATCGCGCGAGACCTGCTCGATTTTGGTGGCCTGAAGCTCAAGCACCTTTGCCATCGCTTCCTGGTTTTGCTGTTCGAGCAAGATGATCTGTGAAAGCGCCTCGGCTTGAAGCCGAAGCGCGCCCTTGGGGCTTGCTGTTTTGGCTTGCGCCGAAATATCCTCGGCTGCCCGGCGCGCTTCCTCGCCTGCCTCGCGAATCTCCTGAGCCAGCTGGAAGCCGCTCACCACCTGAACTTCTTCGAATGGAATGTAAGGACGATCCTCGGATGGGGGAATCTCACCCGTCACGGCCTGGAGCGCGGAACGAATGTCTTCGGGAGCGGTTGAGGTTCCCATGATTTCGATCTCTGGCATCACCCAGCCGAAATCTTGAAACGCCCCCCAAAGTTCATCGTAACCGCGCTCCCAAAGGCGCGCGAGCGGGTCTCCTACAAAAACATCTAGAAAATAATCAAACCCCGAATGAAAGCGGATGATTTCAAGATATTCCTCTTCAAGCTGGTTCACCTGCTCCAAGGCGTAACCAATCACCTGCGCAAACTGAGATTCTAAGATCGCGTTTCTGAGTTCGTTTAAGGCAGCATTGGCCGCGTCAAAAGTGGGAATGGTCGCCCCCGCCGAATGAGCGAAACCGAAGCCGATTGCAAGGATCAGGATAAGAGCGAAAATTCTTTTTTGCTTGATCAGCACTCTTGTATGAAACGCGCGGCAGGAGGCCCCGCGCTTAGAGCGCAAGGACACACGACTTGGTAAAGAGAGATTCTTAGCCTCTGGCATCAGAACTCTCCTTCATGCGCTCGACTCCTTTTGGAAACTGCTCTGCAAGGCGGATTAGCCGTTCCAATTCACTCAGGTTGTCTTTCAAGCGCAGGCGCTCTTCTTCGGCGAGATCTTTGGGATCCGTCGTCGCGATCCAGTATTCAAGAGGGGTGGGCTCGATTTTGAGGACCACGGGTGCGTGATCGAACTTTAGGAAAACTTCCGAGTAATGGCCCGGCCTCACTTCAAGTTCCCGGACTGCCTGGATTTCATTCGGATTGAGTCCCAGGCGGGAAAGTTCCTCGTGGCCTTTTTTGAGTCTGAGGATGTATTTCAAAGGCGAATTGTTCACCAGGACGCTTGAGATCTCAGACTCCAGGAAATCCGGGGGATTTTGAGATATGGAAAGGACGCCCGCATTCATTTTGCGCGCCGTCCGGTAGAAGACTTCGACCAATTCCGTTCCCTGCGCGTACTTCAAAAGCTGCCAGCATTCATCAAAAACAAGGAGTTTTTGGATATGGCGGTTGTCAAACTTGCGCGCCAGCGCAAACGGAATGATAAAAAGAAAGATTTCCTGAAGCTCCTGAAAATGAGAGATTTTCCTTAAATCAAAGACTGAAAAGCGCGCGTCCAAATCAAAACGGCCTTTTCGGTTCAATACCTTCCCGTATTCGCCCTCCGTGAAAAGCGTAAGTTCCTTCGCAAATTTAAACGCTTTTCTCACATCTTCCCGGTCTCCTGAGTCGTTCTCGCGCAGGGCACGCTCAATATCGCCAAGCAGCGGAACTTCGTTCTTTTCAAGAGGCGCATAGACCCGCCTGATCACCCGCTCTAAGATCATTTTCTCGCTCGAGGTGAAGCGGCGTCTGGGGTCGATCATTTTCTGGAGGAGTTCCTTTAAGAACTGCAGGTAGGTCGGATCGGGCGTCTCATCCTCCGGGAAGAGCGTCTCTTTCAGTGGAAAGGGATTGAGCGCATAACGCTCCGAGCACTCCACTTCGAGGTAAGAGCCGTCAAGGAGGCCTGCGAGCTTGCGGTAGCTTCCGCCCACATCGATCACGATGACGTGGTTGTCGCTGGATTCGGCTAAAAATTGAAGCAATAGGTTTGTCGTAAAGAATGACTTACCGGAGCCCGTCGTGCCGAGCATGAGGCCGTGCTTTGCCTGAAGCGATGAGTCAAAGAGATCCATCCGGAAGGGTTCATCCCGGTAAGTCTTAAAGGTGACACCACCCTTCCGGGTGCCGTGCCAGCTTCCTTGAAGCGGCAATAGATGCACGAGGGTTTCTGAGCGCACCAAAAAAAAGAGGGGATTTTGAATGCCCTGGAGCGGAAGGCTGGATAAAAAAAGCCGGTCATGATTCATGTGATCCAAAATGCCGCGCGCGCCGCCCAAAGCGGTAAAAGCCCGATGCGCTTGGCTTGCCTTCACGGCAAGAGCGGCTTCGGTTTTTGCTTTCACCATCACAGATAAGGACACATAGAAAAGCTTGTCCGAACTTCCCGTGATCTCGGTCAAGAACTCATCGGACTGGCCAACTCGTTCAATGGCCTCATAATCTTTCATTCTGGTGAAAAACCCCTGGGCCTTGGCAAAATTGGCATGACGCCTCAAATTGGTTTTTTCTTTCTCCTGTTCGGGGACTTCAATCGTGAGTGTCAGGAGGTAATCGTTTCCCAATTGAGACTCAAAGCTCTTCATCATCTTAAGATCCGTCTCATCCGGAAGCTCGCGCAAATTGACGGCTTGATGAAAATAGCCGCCCAGGTAAAAATGGTTTTCTTCGATTAAGGGCGGTGTTTCCAAAAGCCGTGAGCGCAGCGATTCTCTCAGGAGCTCCTTTCCCTCGCTTCTGGAATCGACCGAAAAGTCATGGGCTGAGCCATATCGGCCCGGGGCAATCAGTACCTCAAGCCAATGCATGAGTTCCGGGCCAACGAGATCCCGGGCGTCAAATCCAAGCGCTCTCAAGCTTTCCCTGATCTCAGCCACCTGCCTGAAATGCTCAGTCTTGGTTTTTAAAAATATTTCTTTTGACATTCGTTTTGCGCGGTGGCCAATTGCAAGCGCAAGATCCGGCACAAAAGCGCTTCTCGTTTTTTGCTTGAAAGGGTGTGTCACGATGAAAAGGAGGATTTTTCGGTGACGGCAGGGGCTCGTCTTCGCTAAGGACTGTTTTCCCTCTCCCAAATGGTACGCGAGCCTCCGCTCGATTACGGGGTTTCTTTCCGTTAAGTTCAAGGGAAGATCCGCCTTCCTGCTTTGCACGCTGAAATGGAGGCGCATCCCGTCCGGCAGTTGATTCAGGAATTTCCGCAGAAGGTTTTCAAACTCCGAGATGCTCTCGCCGCTTTCGAGCAGGAGATCGCGTCCCTCGATCTCAAGACCGCTTCCCATGGTGCCGCTCACCCCTAGGAGCAGGTTTTCCTCGATGGCATAAAGATCGATTCCTTTGACGAACGGTAAGCGCGATTCATTTTGAATCAGCTCTCTGATTCTTACAAACGCAGTCTTACTCATCAAATATCTCCTCCTCGAGCTCTCGGGTCTCGGGATAACGCCTGCGGGTCATGAGAAACCGGATGAGAGAGCCCGTCCAGTGAGGCGCTTTCCCTTTTTTGTAGAACCTTAAGGCAAGATAACCCGCCAGAACGATTCCCAAATTAAGGAATAAGTTTTTTGAGGCGAGGAAAACAACGAGGTAAAGCAAGATCAAAATCAGAAAGTCAAAGAATTCGAGCCCTAAAATTCTGTTTTTCCCCTGCATTTTTTTGTAGACTTTGACACGTTTCATGGCTTTTCTAAAATCCCGTTAAGTTTTGAATCAAATCCAATATGGCGCGCGCCAGCATGATGAGCGCGCCGCCGCCTGCTGCGAGCGCGCCACGGCGCATGCCTTGTTCGTCACCTAAGGCCATGGAAACACCCGCGATTGCAACGCCGATCACGAGCACGCCCGGGCCGATCGTTTGAATTAAGAAGTCCCCCAGACTTTCTAAAAAAACCCTCAAGTCCTCTTCTGAATCGCCCGCATAGAGAATGCCTGCTTGCAGAGTTAAGAGAAATCCCGAGGCAACACATGTCCAAAAAATCCTTTGAATTCGCTTTTGCATCCAAGTTCCTCCGTCTCAAGATGGGGAAGGACATCGGTGTGCCCGATAAAGGCCTCTGGCCTTGCTTGTCTGGATGGCTGATGCCTTCCCCATGGTATTGGGCAAAAACCGGGGGGTGCGTAATAGCAAAAGGAACGTTTTTCACCTAAAAAAATAATTATTTCACCCTTCGCAGCACCATGTTGACGGCACGCAGCGAAATTCCAAGGTGAGCCGCAATTTCTTTTGAGGGGAGGCCTTCCCTGTGTTTCAGCCGCCATATCCGCCGTTGATTTCTGGTCATGTTTTGAGGGCGGTCTAAATGCCCGCGTTTGGGGTTCCGACCCACGTAACCGGCAGCCTTAAGCAGTACGGTTTTGAGTTTTATCCGCATCTGTCGTACCCGGACATTTGAGACTCCGAGGATTTTTGCCGCCTGAGCGACGGTAAAGTTCTGGACATAGAGAAGTAAAAAGCATTGTTCGAGCTTCGCCGTAAGATTTGCCTTCTTAAGAACGAATGCAAGACGCCTTCTTTCGATATGTCTCGCCCTTAATTGCTTGGCCTCCTCTTCTTCAGCCAGAAGTTCATCGAGGGGGGATTTTTCCGCGGCAAGTTTGTCCCTAGCATTCTGTTCAAATCTGCTAAGCGGATCAAACGAGCGATCATTTTCAACGCGCATGTAATCCGTCTCACGAACTCTCGTCCGTCTTCTCGACTTCTCTCTTTTTGAATCCTGTTCATCATGATGTTTAGCCTGTGACACCTTTCCTGTCCTCGCTTTCCGCCGTGCGAGGACTGGGTGCGGACATAAAAAAAGCGGGCAATCCGGAGATTGTCCGCTTCAGAAACTAAGCAAAAGTTTTCTACTAACAATAAGGGCTGGGCAAGGAACCAATTGAAAGCTTATGATGGCTGGGGAATTTATCTTGATTGATGAAGGAGCTGGATTTTCTTAATTCAACGCCTTAGGGTGACGGTAAGCGGTAGCTTGACTAATGGAATTGTGTGGGATGGAACGTCTTGATTTTTCTTTGGGATGTGACGCATCAGACTTCAGATAGAGGGCAATCCTCCGGATTGCCGTATCCTGCCAATACCACACACGGCAATTTGTGTAGAGGAATTGGTTTGGAGAATCGTGACTCAGATCCCCGCCCCCTATCCTGTTTATATGTAATGCGTGCTTGCCCGAAATGGCTTGCGACGCGTCAGAAGAGAAAGGCTGCTTGCCTTCCTGTCAGCCAGCAGGACGCTGGCATGACAAGGGAGAATCATACAAAAATGTTTCAAAAGGTCAAGAAATTTTCAGAAAATCAGATAATAAATTCTGAACTGTTGGTGAAGAATAATGTCATTTTAATGCACAGCGTGGTTTCAACAAAACGATCCCATAATGATACGGTTTTAAATCAAACCGTTTCGCACCCACAAACCCTGCTTTTGTCGCCCAGTTAATGCAGTACTCTGGCCTAGGACGAATCGCCATGGATGGCCATCGAGGAGTTGAGGGGTCATGGTTCCAGTGAATGACGCCGATTTTGCCATCATCCTTTAATATTCGATAAGCTTCACGCAAAAGCAAGATGGGGTCTTCAAGATGGAGAATGTTAAAAAGCATCACATAATCAACGCTCTTACAATCCAAGCCGGTTCCTTCAGCTAGGAAATCACGCAGGATAGTGACGACGTTCTTCACGTTGAACTTCTCTGCTTCAGTTTTAGTGGCTGCCACCATCTGAGGATCAATGTCAAAGGAAAATACCTTTCCGCTTGAGCGGCGGGGATGGTGAAGGTCCCATAACCGGAACCAAATTCGACGACATCTTCAACGTTTGCGTTTAAGTCAAGCTGGCAAGAATTTGTGCGGGCTTGAAAAACGTCTCCCACGCCTCACGCTCCGGCATTCCACTTTCTCGAACCTTCATCGCTTTGACGGTTTTTTAAACAATGGATCATTTCCTCTTTGAGGGAAATTGCGAGATTTTCTCAAATCAAGCCGCCTGTTCCCCGAATTGGTGCCTGGTGCCGGATTTTTTGGATATTACTTGCTTGATACATAACATTTCTATTGTGGTCCTTAATAATTCTATTTTCTTTGTCAATCGAGCAGCCCGTAGGTAAAAACTTTTTTGCATCTGCTTCGTTGTCCAGAATTCTTTGAGCGAAATACTCTTTGAATTCGTTTTCGATGTACTTGCCGATGATTGCTTTTTCATCGATTCCCTGATGAAAATTGAAGCCATAAATATTAATCAACAACCTCACCATGGGTGAATAATGACCTTTTTTATTCTCTTCGATTCTTTCGGAAATCATTTTCAGTAATCGTTTTTCCATCATCTTGATTACTTCTTTCTGTTCACTATGTCCAAAAATTAACCAAAATACTTCACACGATAACATTCGAGCGTAATCGTCATCTTCAATGACTGCCAAGGTGCTCAAATACTCAAAAATTGCAGCAACAACTCCTTCTGTGACACTATCTTTGGATACGGCTAATTCTTCTTTAGAAAATCGAGGAAAATATTTCTTTCTTTCATCCACACAAAAAATTGTTTCCAAACGACTTGGACCAAAGAAATAGCTAGCAGACGCAACCATTTCACCCGTGGAATTTTGATAAATACTGTCTCCTGTGAGCTTGCGCACACGACCACACAGGCTACGTATCATATCTGAAAGATGGCGAAGAGCAACAGCAAGCGCGTGATTAGGCGTATCAGCAACCCATAAACTTCTTTCCTTTTTGAAATATTCTTCTAATGAAATTTCCAATGCTTCCGTGTATTTATTAATCACCTCGATGGTCAATTTCTCGGGCTTCCAATGAGGGAACGATTGATGCGGCCGGTAATAACTAACTAATTCGAGAGAACGAAAGAGCTTATTAAAAACTGGCTTGCGCAATCCAACGCCTCTAAAATTCAATTCTCTCGACAAATGAGAATTTGGGTCTAAGAAAAGTTCTTCACAAATGCTGTCCATGAAAATGTTGCCGCAACTACGCCACAAACAGACTTTGTTAATCTCATCTATCATGCGCAATAAAAACCCAATATGATGTGTTGCTAAATAATTACAAAGATCGCGATCAGACAAAGTATGATCAATCAATTCGACACAACATTCTACGAGAACACGTTCTTTTTTGGGGACTTTAAAAGTTTCGAAAGGGGTTTTGTCAGTGCTACCTTGAACATTCCACCAGCTATCAAAACGCGCTGCATTTCTAAAGATTGTACCTGAATTCAAATCTAAAATTGCAACGATAGCACCAAAACTATCATCACTCTGATCATTGTGAATTGCCCTCGAAATATTCTGGACAAATGAAACGGAATTGCGATAATTAATACGCGGCGCAAACCACATTGGGCGTATCGAATAAAACAGCATACCAATCAAGGCAACAGTAAAAGACATTAAACTTAGTACTTCCCAAAAAACGGGATAACTGATCAGAGGAATGAATCCAAAAGCGCCCACATTAGCAATTGCAAGTAAGTTGCTACCACCTACAGTTATGACAGAAAATAGTAGCAATCCAAAAATATTCCTCGAAAGGTTACCGAATCTGAAGATATAACTCCGCAACTTGCTTTTTTCCATAAACTCAAAAATAGCAAACATGATTCCGCCAAGTCCCAAAATTTCGTACCAGCGAACAAACAAACCAATACTGTGCAAGTTATTCAAACTTTCCAAAAATGTAAGGAAGTGATTTGGATTCATAATTCTCCGTTAAACGCGCGGTGGAGCATGGATCGGAAAAGATCATCAAGGTGTTTGCTACTGGCGACTTGTTGAGTCCGCATTTCGCGGATTTCTCCCACGCGAACGGCAAACTCCCTTTGTAGTGAGAGCGGAGGCAAGAGAAAATTCAAAGACGCCAACTGTTTTGCATTTACATTTGGTTGAGCCGCCCCTCGTTTGAGGTTATTTAGCTGGGTCCAATAAGCCGCACTTTGTAAAAAAGATAGAACATAAGTTGGCAACGCACGCGCGTGATCGATCTTGAAACGAATCAAGTAACCAGCAAAAACGCTGCGCTCATCTAGCGTTTTATGAATGTATGCTTTTCCTGCTGTTGCGCCAGTTCTGGCAATTAGAACATCACCTTCCTCAAGTTCATATTGGTCCAAGTCAGGCGTATTGGCGGGAACAAAAGCGGGCCCACATCGGCCGAGGGTTCCAAACTCATCAATGTCCGTTATTCGGATAAAACGAACCCCATTACCCTCAGTCATGGCAGCGGAGTTAAGACCGTATTGACCGCTGCCACCGACTTCTCCTGCGGAATGTCTCGCCAGGCAATAGTTCCGATTTACGCTCAGGCAGGACATTACGTTCGTTTTTCTCAAGGCGGTTCTTTCGCTGGTTCCTCCCCAGGAAAAGCCCCGTCCCGGTGTGAATCGCGTGTCTCCCGAATGCGCCATTAATTTCGTCAATCGCATCACCGAGCCGGTGCATATTAATCATGCGGAGCGGGTCTTCAAAAAGTTCGAATTGGAGGCCGTTGTCGGCTTTAATACGCGAGAGAATGATGCCTGTCGAACGGTAAAACGTTCCCAGTTTGAAAAGCCCATTCAGCATTTTTTCAATTAAAGGAAATGCCTCTAAGGGACACGTGGCCGGGCGGTTTAAATCAGCCTCCAAAGCAGAGCCTCTAAAATTCTGCTCTCTTAAGTAAACAGCCAGCCTTTGCGCCCGCAACCGGTAACGCCTCAGTTTGATAAAAGCAGACTCTGCATTCCGAAAAAGCTGTGCCCGCACGTAAACCAGATCATCTGACGGCGGCGTAAATGTTTTTGTTTTGGAAATAGAATCATAAGTTGTCTTTTCTTCTGTGCTCAGTTGATAAACCATCTCACCTCGAAGCTCATGCCAGAGTTCAATACCGATTTTGCCCCACAGTTTTTTAATCCATACTTCGGGACACTTGACATAATCCCACGCGGTAAAGACACCGTTCTTGTTAAGAAGTGCCGCAGTGTTCTGACCGATACCGCAGACTTTTCCAACCGGAATATCTTTTAAGAACAAATGAATCTGCCACCCTGGAACAGCCATGAAACCATGAGGTTTCTTGTGTTTAGCTGCAAGCTTCGCTAGGGTTTTTGTGAGGCCTAAACCAACTGAAATAGAAAGACCGAGTTCCTTTTGAATGGTTTCCTGGATTTTCCTTGTGATTTCGTCGTAGCCCGAGCGGTAAAGCCGCCTCAGCCCTTTTAAATCCGCATAACCTTCATCGATGGATGATTCTTCTACGGTAGGTGTGAATCTGCGAAGGATTGCAAACATTCGCTTTGAAAAAAGACTGTAGGTTTCGTAGTCACTCGGGAGAATAATGACATTGGGGCATATCTTTTTGGCTTCCCAAATCGCCGTGGCGCGGACGATGCCGAGCGCCTTGGCTTCATATGACATCGAAGCAACAATATTGCGCTCTTTGCCTGTTACGACGGGCTTTCCTTTTAACTCAGGGTGAATCGCCTGTTCGCAGGAGGCAAAAAAGGCATCCGCATCCGTATGGAGGATGGCATTCGGCCAGGAACTGAGAGTGATTGCTTCATCGTTTGGCATATTTTCGGATACAGGCAACGACCACACCACCCACCACAAGTTCGTTTTTGGGTTTGATGGGAGAATATTTCCGGTTGGCCGCTTTCAGAACAATCTCTTTTCCATGCTTCATGTAATATTTCATGGTCCATTCGCCGTCTACTTGCGCAATCACGATGTCGCCGTGCTTGGGATCCTTACCTTTCTCCACGATTACAATGTCCCCGGGCTTGATACCTTCTTCTATCATGGAATCTCCCGTCACTTTGACTAGAAAGCTTGCTTCCTTCTTTTGAACGAGAAACTCATCCAGCGAAATTACATCGATTAATTCTTCTTCGGCCGGTGAAGGGAAACCAGCTTGAACGGATCCTAAGAGTTTAAAACCGCCTTCCAAGAAACGACCGGGAATCAACCGGCCTGTCTTGTCTTTTTCCACAATCCGTCTTTCCACTAAGTGATTAACAAGACGTTGAACGCCGCCTTTCGAAGCGTATCCCAAGAGCGCTTGAAGTTCCGAAAAGCTCGGCAGGCGCTTTTGACGTATGTGAAAAGTTCTTATTTTTGAAACAACCAGCTCAAAATTAATTCGTCTGCGCATGGGGCAAATTATAAGCGTACGTTCGTACTCTGTCAAGATCGTCGCTGCGCACAAACAAAAAAACCTATTTTTTGAAGCGGCTGGTGGTCTGCCAGCCGCCCAAAAAATTCAGCGCTGCTTAAGAAACCTGATCTCGCGGAGAAAAGCACCCGCTGAATTCAGCATTTCTCTCGCCCCCGTGACGGGTCCTTTGGCATTTGCATAAGATTCACTCGATTCGTAAACCGGGGCAAGCGGGCTTGCCGTTTGCCCCGCTCGATTCACGCTCCGTGCGCTTAAGTCCCTCACGAGCGGCTTTGCCAGAAAGTATCCCATCACAACAAGTGGCATGAACCAAAAGATCACGTTCACGATTGCGATAAAAATGACCTTGACGCCAAATTGGAAGGTCCTTCTAAGCCTTCTTAATGCATTTCTTATTTCACCGATCACAAATGCTTTCATTGAGTGACCTCCTTTAATTAGGATGACGCGCTGCCGGAAGTTTGACGACTTTCCCAAAACTTCCCGAGAAATCTCCGTCAGGCGTGAGGCACCAAAGCGTCGGAATGGGAGACTTTTCAGGGTAATCACCGAAGCCGTCCGTCAAATAGACAATCGCATCAGGTCGTTTCTTTGCCGCAAACTCAAACAAAGGCCTGAAATCCGTTCCACCCCGCCCTGAGACGGCTTTTGGCCTATGCCGGTAAGGGTAGACGTTCCCTACTTGGGCATCGCACTCCGCGACCGTAATTTCCATCCCGAGCGCTTTAATTTTTTCAATTTCAGAGAAGAAAAGCGCGAGCTCCTCATCCCCGACGCTGCCGCTTGTATCAAGCCCAACGAGAAGTTTGAGCTTAAGATCAACCCGCTCACACGGCAGGTCGTCAAAACGCCGGTTCGGCCTTTTCCGAGACACAATGAATTTGGTGATCGTGGCATGCGTGATAAAGCGCTCAAGAAGCCTTCGCCAATTAACTTTTGAGTCTTCCAGAAAGGACTTTAGTTCGTCTTGGAGGTCGCCGGGAAGAGAGCCGTAATCCTTGGTCTCCGCAAGCGAAAGCTTTACCGCCCGTTTCAAGAATTCCTTTCGGTACTCAGCACCTTCTGTCGTCTCGGACCAAATGGCATGATCATCAAGAGGCGCCAGCCCATCTTTGACGTTCAGCGCATCAAAGTCAAAGTTTCGGATCAATTTCTTATAGTACCATTCAGCCGTCTGTCCTTCATCAAACCCAAATGTCTTTGGCATCAAGACGCCATCAGGCAAATTCTCAATAAACGGATTGATCGCGAGGTCGCAGGCCACATTGAAGATCCGCTTCTCTTTATCCTCTCCCCGAAAGAGGTGAAGGTTCAAGAGATGAAGAACTTCGTGTTCAAGGCAAGCGACTCTTTCCCGAGTATTCAAACGCTTTAGAAATGACGGATTGAAAAAGAGATTGATTCGCTTTGTGATATTGACCCCAAGCGTCGCAATCTTTTCGGTCTCGATCCGGTTCATTTGTTGAAGAAAATGCGCGTAAAACGGTTTTGTTTTAATGAGTGAGACAATCATTTTCTCGATCATTTTTTCCTTCCTCCTTCTTTCGAATCAAAAATGACAACTTCGCTGGCTAGAGCGAGTTGATAAGTAATCAGTTTCACTTTCCCTTCGGAGGCTTCCAGGGCCCAATTATCGCTTCTGTCCTCCCCGCAAGCTTCGATTCTGCCCGAGACAGCCCTGGGGAATCGCCGCACGACAGCGCGCACCAAGTTCTCGAGTTCCTCGTGATAATTCTTCCACACGCCACAAATCCGGATTTGATAACCGATGTCCGTCTTTTCAAGTATAATCTCATCCGGACTCAAACCGCATCGGTGATTCGTTAGAATAGAATCCAGCTTTGCAAAATCGCTTTCCTTTAATCCCGGCAATTCAAGCGCACCGGAAAAATCAGTCATGTATCCCATCTTAGTTCCCCCTTTCCCGCGGTGAGCGAACCGCGCCCGCAGCGGTTTCGCTGAAGCGATTCCTTTCGAACTTCACGCCGAAGAATTTTCTCAAGGGCACGAATCGAAAAAGCAGCCCAATAAGCGCGCTTTTTTCCCGTGAGCGTCTCAAGGCGATCTGTGTAATAGCTCATGTCTTTTGTTTCCATTACCGTTTCCATGAACATGTTCATTTTCCTTTCCTGTGAAAAAAATGGCGCATCCCCAGCAGGATGCGCCCGCTTCTTTTCTCTGCTTTCGAATTCCCGTTACCGGTCCAACTCAAAGTCAATGCCGTAACTTAAGTGCTGTGTGCAGATGATCCTGGCGTCCGCCCAATGCTGGGTGACGCCGTCTGAGACCACATGAATGCTTTCCTTTAGGTGGTGTTTGGCGATGACGAGGAACGCTGTCACGGCCAAATCGTATGGTTTGTAAGCTGTCTTGCAACACTCAAACTGCCAGCCCGTTCCCTCCCGCTTGCCCGGATGTGAATCAAAAGAGGCCTCATCATCCTGATAGGCACGCGGGAAGTAGCAGGTCTCGTGGCTGCAATCACCCGCACAGATCCGCTTCTCGATCGTCAGGCCCCCAAACCAAGGTTTGGAACGCACGTCCTCGCGCCAAGGATTGGCAATGCCGCCGGCGTTCGTTGTGGGCCAGGCGATTCCAAGCTCATAAGATGCGGGATGGCCGCAGCGCCTTTTTCCGTTAAATGAGATCAAATCGGAATCAAGTGTCGGAACGCCCTTCCCATGACCGTCCGCCAGCAGTATCCCGAAATCTTCCAGTGCGGGGACCAGCTTGATAAAATCTGAGAGGATGGCGTTAAAAATGTTCCGGGGGATTTCTCTATCTCTCCGGTACCAATAATGTGTGTAACCCATGGTGCAATCTCCTTCTTTGCTTTTCAAAATAAAAAGGGAGCAAAGACCGTGTGAGTCCCTGCTCCTTTTTAAATGTGATGTGTCTCGTTTTGGTTACTGCGCTGCCTGAGCGAGTTTCTCCGCAAATTTTTCCTGCGTGAGCAGAAACTTGTTGATCTCAGGGATTTTGGCGAGTTCTTTGACAAGCGCAAAAGCCAGGTCAACCGGCAGATCGTCAAGGAAGGCAGCCAGATGCTTTTTTTCCGACTCGCTCATTTCTTTCGCCTTCCCCTCCTTGGCAAGAATCCGGAGGAGTTCGTCTCCCGTGATTCTCAAAAGGTCAAGGCGGACCTTCTTCCCTTGAGAATACTTTCTGACCTTGGCTTTCACTTTCGGGTAGCCGGACAATACCGCCTCGGCCCGAACGGGGGTCTCAGATTCGCGCTTTAAGCTCTCGAGAAAAGCCACCGCAGCCTCACGGCCCACGAGACCCATTGCGCATTCAAACCAAAGCTCATCCTCAAGACCTTCCAAGACTCTTGAGAGCATCTCCCAGGAACGCGGGGAAGGCAGGATTTCAATGACAGGATCACTCGTCTGATGGCCTAAGAGATGCGGGTAGCGCGCGATTAAATCTGAAACCTCTGAGCGGATCTTTCCCGTCTCTTTTCCCCACCCGATCCACTCGCTCACCTCCGGCCTGAATTGAATGTGCAGGAACCGGTCGAGAAGCGCCGGATCGAGTTCGTTGACGAAATATTCAGAGCCCGAGGGATTTGCCGCGCAGACAATCTTCCAGCCTGCGGGCAGCAGGTGCGTATGGAGCCTGCCTTCCAGCACCAGTTGAAAGATGGCTTGCAGTACATCAAGCCTTGCCCGGTTTAACTCATCCAGAAAAAGGATTCCCTCCGTCTTTTCTCTCGGAAACCAGCCGGGTTTAAGCCAGACCGTCCGGCCGTCTTCTTTCGCCGGAAGGCCGATCAAGTCCCCCACTTCCATCTGACCGAGTCTTAAGTCCACGAAGCCGAATTCGAGTTCGTTTGCAAGCGATTGGACAATCTGGCTTTTCCCGATCCCGTGCGGGCCCCACACGAGAGGGGTGACGCCTGCTTTGAAACACTGTTTCAGTACTTTTGTTAAGTGTGCGGTATTCATGGACGGAATCCTCCTCTTCTTTTCTGGTGAAAATGGTCTTCTGTTTTAGATTAATAGCGGTTGTAACGCAGGATGTCGTTGAAGGAATGAAACTCGAGCGACTCACGCTTGAGATAACGCCCGAAGGGATAGTGTGTGAGCTCAATTCCCGCTTCCTTGGGCAAGATCCAAAGCGGCCGCTTGATGATGCCGTGAAAGGCATGGACGCGCCCTCCCCACCCGTTTCCATGTTTTTCAATGAAAAACCAGGCGAGCGCAGCCGCCTTGTCCGGATCCGTGATCGTGACTTGGGAAGGTTGAATGCGGGATTCGACCACCGAACGGGACACCACCGTTTCCCGGAAGGGGCGGCTCAGTTTCTTTAACAGCAATTTCTCACGGTTAAGCGGCCTGGCAACGCGCCACCCTGTCTTTCGCTTGTCATGCTTTGGACGGTACCGGAGTTCTCCACCGGAATAAGCGAGAAGCGCCAGAAATTGATCCACACTCCCAAACCGCTTCCGAATGCGGGTAAGCGCCCGGCGCATGGTGAAATCATCAGTCACCATGCAGTGTTCAACCACGCGGCGGGTAGTCAGACAGCAGAGATCCTGAAAAACGCAGCGCGAGCAGTATTTCTCCTCTTTTTTCTTTTGATATTCCCACAAGTGACGCCGCGTGATTTTCAGTTTTCTATTTTCCCTAATTTTCCGGACATCAAAGCAAATCTCCTCCGCATGGCGGGGCTTCCAAAAAGGCGAATCAGCCGCAACATCCGACTCAGGAAGCCTGCGCCACCCGCTTAAGTCGATGTGGAAGCCGGCTGATTGAGCGGCCGGTTCAAATGAACAGCCCCTGGGTTTGACCCTGTCATTAAAACAGTTCCCCGTAATTCCGTTTAGTTTGTCCCGGCAAAGATCGCAGAAACTTACCTCCTGCCGGGTGCCCCGGATGATTCCGAAGCCATCAAGCTTCCCGTCGAAATACCCAAAAACGGGTTCCCAGCCGCCGCTGTGTTGAACAACTTGTTTTCCCGCAAGTCCATCCAAAGGCGCCACGCAAAGCCTTCCATTCGCGCGCCGGATCATGCAGTTATCAAGCTCAAGCGCCTCTAAGTCTCCCGGGTCCGGCATCACGAAAACTTGCCCGAGCTTAGCATAGGCTTTCGCCACTATCTTTTTTTCCGAGACAAATGTCTCAAAACCGTTTCTTTTCATAACGGATACCCTCCCATAAATAAGCGATCAAAACGTCCCGCATCGTTTCATAAAAGTCCGTCAGTGCCGTCACAAGCGCCGGCACAGACGGCCACGCAAAATTCCAAGCTTCCGAGTGGTGTGCCAGGAGAACGGCTGACTGAAATGTCACGATCACATCCGTGTCAGCCTCGTAGCTCGGATCAATCCAGATCGAAATCCATGCGTCCTTAATGCCTTGCGTCTCGAGATATTCTGTCTCCAATAGATCCCGCACAGACGAGAAGAAGCAGTCATACTTTGTTTGAATGTCGTAGAGGAGATCATCACCCAGGAATGAATCAGGCACGCATGAATCCTGCGGTCCGAGATACAAGCGTTTCAAAATCTCCTCGTTTTCGCGCTGTGCTTTCTTTTGTTTTGAACGAATGCCGTATGTCTCGCTCACCTGGCGGCACAAAGCCTCATAAAGTGCCTGCTTGAGCGCTTTTCGTTTCGGGTATTCCATTTGGATTTCCTCCTTCCTCATTTTTAAATCGTTGATGAAGCGGGGCGGCGCGTCTGTGGAAGTGCCGTTCATAGCCGCAATCAGATGCCGGCCAGCACGCGCCGCCCAACTGCTCAAAGAAATGAACGCAGCGGCTGCAGCGCGCACGGAGTTTCTTTTCCTTCATCTTTTCTTTTTCGGTCTTCCTTCTGGCGTGATGGTCCAAGAGCCTGAACCGTTCATGAACCTCGTCCTTGCCCTGGCAGTCACATCCAGCCAAACAGGAAACCCGCCGTTTGAATGAATCTTTCCGACATGCCGGCCCTGGCAGAATTGAAGCCGGAGCGTTTGTTTCTCCTCGGTGTCAACGGCCACACAGCCGCCCAGAAACCATTGGTCGTGATAGCCATTAACAAACCCCACTTTCGAGCCGGCAAATCGGGCATTGATCTCATTCATTGCTTCAAGCAGGCTGATTCGTGCGAGCATTCCAAAACCCTCCTTTTCCATTTTGAGTCGAAGCGTCCAAATAGCGTTAAACCCGTTCCCAGGACCCGCGTTCAATCATTCGTCCCTGCATTTTCTCAAGGAGATCGAGCGCCTTTCCGAACCGCATCCGGCGCCTCCGGCGAAGCTCTTGGGCGAGCGAAGCACACTCACCCAGGAGCTTGCGATGGACTTCTTTTTTAATGATGTGTCTCATAGCCATCTCCTTCATGCCGTTGATATCAGCCCCGGATTTCAATCTGCCATCCGAAGCGCCTAAAGCGATTCAGGAGACTGGTTAATGTTTTGGCTTTCGCTTCCGTCACAATCACGGTTTTCATGTTTGAAGTTCCTTTCGGTTAATAAAAAGGGCGGAGAAAGCTCTCCGCCCTTTTGTGCTTTTTTCAATGACAGGCGCTTGATTAAGCGTTTTGACTCACCGCTTTCTCGAGCTCCTGAACGCCCTTGAGAAACTCGGCCAGATGGCTCACCTCAAAGGTGATGCCTTTCTTGGTCGGCCGCCACTCGCCGTCTTCTTTGGTCCTAAAGAAGATTCTGAAATCAGCGTAGGACTTGTCTTTGAAGACGCCGGTCGAAATGTGAATGGCCTCGTCTTCGTTTTTTGTGATCTTGTAAACCACTTGTTTTTCCATGGTTGTTCTCCTTGTTGGTTTAGTTTTTTTGAAAAATCTAAATTGGTGTTGGGGTCGAATTAGTTCCTCATCGAATCACCTCCTCTTGTGAAAATGAATGAAAGAAGCGTCCATGAGCCAGAGGCCCGGGCGCTACTCCTCATTGATTGGTGTCATGAAAGTCAGATTAGAATGCCGGCAGATCGAGTTAGGCTGAAGGGCCTTCGGTCTCTTCTGTTTTCTCCGGCATGGCAGGCGTCTTATGCAGGTTATCAAGCCGCTCGAAGGGGTATTCCGAATCATCTTCCCGGCCCTCAGGCGGCGTTTGAAGGATATCTGTGCTTTCTTCTGGCGGGCGCACCGATTGAGTTTTCTTGGTAGGCTTGCGGGTTCCGGCCGATTTTCCTTTCTTCGAGACGGGCCAAACGCCCTTGAACGTCGGATAGCCGATGAAATCCAGTTGAACGTAATCGGTAAAGAAGGAAGGGCTCTTCCAGAGCATGACGGCTTCCCCGAGTCTGAGCGCCCTAATGAGATCGGGATCGATTCGGAACGTCTGCCCTTCGCGGATCGAGCCCACGCCGGTCAAGCCCTTCCCCAGCAGTTTCTCCTCCGTTTGATATGTCGAGATCATGGTCCGGCTCGTTCCCCCGATCTTGGCCAGCCGTTCAATCGATTGGGGGTCGTCCTGGCGGAGAATGATTTTGATGTTCGTGTTTTCGATGACCTGTTTCGGGAAATTCATGGCGCCCCGGAACTCAAGGTCCGCCAAGGACTGATGAAGGAGCATGATCCCAAAGCCTGCCGCGCGTGCTTTATTGAGAAAATCAATGAAATTAAGATCAAGGAAAGAAGCGGCATCATCGACAAAAACCGGGAAGAAATGGCGGTTGAGCTTCGACATGTCTGATTTAACGTAACTTGAGACTGCGCGGATATCCTGCAGAATCATTCGTCCTAAGCGCCTTGAGGTGTCCTGATAGCGCTCAAGATCAAGGGCGAAATAGCAGATTTCGTTTTGCTCATAGACACGCAGGAGGTCAATCTCAGGTTCTGGAACATCTAGGAGCGCTGAAAACTCGCTCCGCGAGGCAATGAAGAGGTTTGCCATGAGCCCTGAAAGAAACTTCTTGTTGTCTTTAAACCGCCTGACCATGACCGCAAGGTCATCTTGAATGCTCACGTCTGTGACTTCCTTGGCAAGCCGCCCCAGCGAATGTTCATCGGTGAGACAGGTGTAAAGATCGCGAAACGTCACGTAGCGGCCTGCGTCAAGAAAGGCTTTGAGAAGCGTGAGAGCCGCCTGCTCGGCCATGTCGCGATAGAAAACCTCGCTCCAAGCCATGCTGCCGATCAGTTTGTCTTTCAGTTCCGTCGCATTTCCCCTGAGCAGCGGATTGTAGGTATGGGACTCATTCGGATGGGCAAGGGAAAAATAGTGGAAGTCATTCATCCTGCCGGTTGCTTCCACGAGGTAGAGGATCCGATCCAAAAGCTCCTTATCACCCTTCCCGTCAATCACAATGGCCCCCTTCTTATGGGCAATATCGTGGGCAAGGATGGGAAGGAGAACGGACTCGGTTTTCCCCGTGCCCGTGGATCCCAGAACATGGGTGTGCATCACCCGCTGGTCATTGGTGAGGTAAACGGGTTTTCTGCGGTAAAAACTTTCTCCGGCATACACTTGGTGGCGCGTGGAGCGCAAACGGTGACGGCGGACTAGAAGATCTGATGCAGGGCGCTTCTCGTGACGGCGCTTGAATAAACTATCTTTTGCTTCGCGGTTAAACCAAGCGACAAGGAGAAAAACAGGCATCAGGCCTGCCAAGTAAGCCAGATAAAAAACGCCAAGCCCCAGAATAATCTTCCAGGATGGATCCCAAAGATGAAATCCGAAAATCCGCGCGATGAAACGCCAGAACGCTCCGCCGCCCAGCACCAGCGCGGCCGAGACTGCGCCCATCACCAGAACAAACCACCAAGCTTTCTTCGGCTTCTCAAGCTGCCGAAGCACTCCTTCGATTTTCTCCGCAAGCGCGAGCGGAAAACCGATGAAGACCTGCCTTAAGACCCTGGCAACGAATGGCTCCTCTGCCTGCCGCGGATTCCGCATGGGTCATTTCAAAATCCGCTCTAAAGGGCGTCTGCCCCGCTTGTTTTCAAGGAAGGCCAGCCGGCGGTATTTCATCAGGTCGTTGTAATTAAGAAACCAGACCTGCTGCGCGTTGTAATCCATCTCAAACAACCAATCGCGGAGATCCTCCCTGAGGATCATGAAGACGAGGTAATAACGTCCGCCTTTTTTGTATGAGCGGAAAAGCTCCTCGTAGCGGCGCCTGCCTTTCAAGAAATTTTCAAACTCAACGGCAATCCGCCGTCCGTGAACGTTTAAAACGCCATCCGGGACGTGCCACGCCACGTGATCCCGTTCCTTGAGCACCCGCTCGCTTGTCCACTGGTCAAGCCCAAACTCCCGGAAGAGAATGCGGATCGAGTTGACGTTCAGGTCATGGTTCAAAGAACGCTCAAAATCACCCGTGCGCGTGTAAAGCGGGAGCGTCGAATCCTCACCGCACGCTTTAAGCTCCGCGTGCGCTTTCTGGGTGATGAGGTAGATCGAAAGGCGCTTCTTCATATCCGTGCGTTCAATCGTGAAGTACCCTTCGTTCACAAGCCGCGTGATCCGCTTGTAACACGCGTTCGCCCGGTCTGACCGATCAGGCCAGAAGGCGCGCTTCAGCTGATGATAGATCACAAAGCGCTGCTCGTGCGCCATCTTAAACATCTGAATGTCGCGCGCCGTCAAGGCAAACGCCTCCTCCCCGGACTCAGGAATGAGTGTGCTTGCTTCTGGTTCTCGTGGTTTTACTTCCGCATCACTTCTCATCAGTCTCCTTGCTCAACTCTTTTCATTGATCTCAAATCTGAAGGGAGGAACAAAGTCCCTCCCTTGTACCGCCTATTGGCCGAGGCGGATAAGTGCGCGGCTTAAATGCCGGACGGAGTTCAGGAAATCCGTTGATTCCCTGATGACCGTGCGAGCACCGTCACGCCTTGATTCCGGACGCTTCTTTGACAATTGATACGCGACCGGCTGCCAAGCCGCCTGGTTCCGAATCAAAGGACGTGAAACCGGCTTGGATAACGCCTGTTGCTCGCTTGCCAATGACGTTTGAATGAACTCGACGCCTTGATTTAAAACAGAAAGCGTGGCAAGTGCCAAAAAAAGCACAAAACCCATGCTTAATCCGCTTTGAATCAGCCTTCGAATTCGATTGAATAACCCCGTCAAAACTGTCTGACATGAAGGGGTAAATTCATATCTAGGACATATCTCTATCTGATTCATCTCAGTCTCCCGGCTTTATCGCCAAATTAGCCCCAGGTTTACGGACTGGGCATTTGTTTTTTATATGTTTCTTCATGGTATTGGGCAAAAACCGGGGGGTGCGTAATAGCAAAAGGAACGTTTTTCACCTAAAAAAATAATTATTTCACTTCAATTGACTGGATAGTCTGTGAGATTGGATCTTCTTCATCTCACTCTCTTAAGCATCCTTTGCGAGCCCATTCAGCCAACCACAGTACCGACACGTAAAAAGTTCAAAATTGTATGATGAGGGACTGTGGTTGGCTGAATGGTAGACCCAAAATTAGTTGTAGGGGCGAGCAAAGGATGCGAAAGTGTCTGTTAGACGGGCGGCAGACCTAGGAAAACGAGGAAATAGATCAAATGGTAGGTTTTGCAACCATGGCAGTATTTGCGAATGGCTGGTACCCGGCGGTCAAAGTCTTCACCGCATTGCGCGCAGCAAAGGCGGACAGTGAGGCGTCCTGTGTCAGATTCGTTTAATAAGCATGCAACGGCAATCGTTTCTTCTTCGCACTTCCTACACAAGACCTTATGCGGTCTCTTGCGACGGATCCGGTTCCCGGCCTCAAAGAGAATATGCCCGCAATCACCATTTGGACATTTGACTGCGCCGAAACTGCTTTTGACCTGCTCTACGTTTGCCGGCATTCATCGTCACCGCTCTTTCTTTTAACGACGTGTACTACCTAACACAAGGGCCATACCAGCATAATGAAACAGGCGATGTGGGACGGTGCCAAACTCGCCAGTAAGACACATCCTGACCCGCGCGAAAAAATGGTCTTTCAACATCGCCAGTTCATTATAGCTGTCGTTCTGATTCAACATTCCAAATATCTCTTTTTTATGTCCTAATAATCTGTAATTCATATGTAACTTTTCACAGATTGTTCCAGATTTAATCAAAAAAATTATGCCGATTTTCGTATCACGAGCTTCGGAACGAACTTCGTGTGGATGGGATCCACGAGCTTTCCTTGCAAGATATCAATCAACTTTCTTCCCCCTTCAAATCCCATTGAATTAAGCAGCTGTTCGACAGTCGTCAACGGAGGTGTCGTAAGCTCTCCTTTTTCAATCCCGTCAAAACCGATCACACTCATCTCATCCGGACAACTGATTTTAAACTCCCGTAGCGCATTGAGTGCCCCCAATGCGATTTCATCATTGGCACAAACGATACCATCCGGTCTTTCCTTTGACTCTAAAACCTCTTTCGTCTTTTTATAACCCTCCACCATTGAATAGGAACCGCATTCTTTAACCCATTCTTCTTTGATCGGAAGCTTCGCAGCCCTCATTCCCTTTTGGAATCCTTCAAGCTTATCGTAGGCATCAATCGAGCTCACATGCACGGCTTCTCTTCCACTCCCAAAATGAATGAGACTTGGGCCTTTCAAGAATGCGATCTTCTTTCTTCCCTTTTTCACCAGATAGTCAACCGCCATTTCAATGCCTTGAGAAACATCAGAATACACAAAATTGGCTTCTATCTTTGGGTCATAGTCGTTGAAAAGCATGACAGGAATATGCTTCGGGCACATTTCGATCAATCGGATAAGGTTCGGATGAATGCGCCACGTGAGAATCAAGAGGCCGTCCACCGAATATTCCGTCAAAATATCGGTCACGTTCGTGTAGTCGCGCTCTTTAAGGAAAATAATCTTCAAGTTGTAATCGGTTTCATAGACGGCATTCATGATGCCGCCTAAAAGATGGGTATGGTACCTGGAATTGAAAATATCTTTTGAAAACGACGTCAAGAGTCCGAGTTGATGAGTTTTTCTCCGCCGCTGAAAGCGCTGAGCGAGGTTGGGATTGAAACCCAACTTCTTGATTGCTTGATTGACCTTCTGGCGAGCATCTTCAGAAATGTAGTCATTCTTGGCAAGGTATCGATGAACGGTTCCTACTGAAACCCCAGCTTCTCTTGCAATATCTCTATATGTCACTTTCAACCTAATATCTCCATTCTCTGACCTTTCATTATGTAACAAACCGTTATATTTTACATAATCATAACACATCTGTTCCATATTACAAGAGCTCCATCGTAATTTTCATTATTATCTTAACATATTGAAATTACAAGACTTATAGCTATTATATCACTCATTGACGGTATCGAGCAAACCAACGCCAATCAGGAAATCAAACAACTCACCCCTCGAAACCGGCTTCTCGAAGAATGCGTCAGCTCCCAGTAAAATCATCTTCTTTTTAAGGTCGGACCTTCCCGATACCATACAGATCACAACGTCTCCAAGCGCTTCTTTCATCAAGCCCAGCAGGTCCGGGCCTTGCAAGGCAGGGCTTGTGCCGATGAGCTCTATGTCCAAAATGACCAAGTCCGGCTTAAATGAATTGAAGATCTGTAGCGCGCGTTCCCCGGTCTCCGCCACTTGAACATCAAAGAAAGGAAGCAGAAGCTCCGCATGGGCGATTCGTATTTCTTCCACGTCATCCACCAACAAAACCCGCTTTTTAGCTCCCTCTTTCTTCACGTATTCCTTCTCCTCCATCATGCAACCTTCCATTTCTTTCTATCTCCTTTACTTTCTATTTTTAGACAGAGCCTGCCAGCATCTGATTCGCTAGTTCAACCTGCATTAAAAACTCAGCGTCAAAGTATGCTTTCGGCTCAGGCGTTAAGACGAACAAGCCATTCATTCCTTTCATCCCAGCTCGCGTTAACAAACGCTCGATCTGGCGGTTCGACGTTTTTGACAGCCTCGAGCGGACTTGTTTTTTAAGAAGCGCTGCCAAGAAAAGTTTCCGGCCGTCAACTAATTCGCCTTCGTGTGGAGTTTTCACTAGAATGTCGATTGCCCCCTGCCATCTTGCCATGTTCTTTTCATAGGCAATTTGAACGCTTCTGACACGTCCCGCAGGATCCGTTTCATTTGTACGATCGGTTCCCACTGCGGCATTTCGAACGCTTACGATTCCTTTCAGGCCGCGAGCCAGGCCAAATGCCCTTTCAATTTCCGGGGTCTTGATCGCTTCGTTAAAATTGATGATTTCGACGCTCAACCGGGATGTCAATTCAACAGGAAGCAATCGCTTAAGTGCGCGAACACTTTCCATGAACCCGCTCCCCGTGACTTCCAGCCTACCGCCCTTCTTCCTGAGCAAAGACTCCGCGTCAAGCTCAATTTGAATGCGTGAATCCTGAAGCGTATGTTGAAGGAAACGCAATGTCTCTTGATCCCAGAAGATACCGTGATTGGATTCGGTGCGTGCTGCATGCGCCCGTCGTTTCCGTTCGCGGACAGCGATTGCTTGAATGGCGTCTTTCACGGCTCCGGAGAGTTCCTGATCCGAAGCGAGTGTATTCAAGTGTGAAGCCACCCGGGTATCTCCCAAGTTTCCAAGGACTTGAATGGCCCCAAGCCGAAGGCTCGTGCTTGGCTCGTCTAGCGCAACCACAAGCGTGGGCACGGCTGGTTTTCCGATATGAATTAGTTCTGTAATTGCATCTTCTCTTTCCTGGAAAACCTGGCTAAGCCCCTGCCTTAATTCCGAGCGTCCACCAACTGGCATGGGGCTTAAAGGCGGCTTCACACCTTCATCATCCGGAATGGGTTCTATTGTTTCTGTATCCTTGCTTTTATCTTCACTTCCTGTGCTCATGACGAGATGCGGGTAATTCCTAAACTCATTAAATCCTTGTTTTGGGACCGGAAGATTTCTTGGCACTGCATTGATTTCCTCTCCGTAAAACGGCGCATCCGGCAAAATCGGAAGCGCAAAACTCTTTTGGTTGTCGCTTGCCTGTTGCGACATGAACATCGCAAGCTTGTTCTCGGGTTTTTGGGGACCAAAACCCGTGTGTTTATCCACATGGAGGATGGATAGAACTCTTGGATTCTGTCTTAACCTCGCCGGCAGCTCATCCTCAATGGGTTTCACGATCAAGTAACCTTTGTCGGGATTCTCTTCCGCAAAGCCAGAGACAACGCCTACGATCCGTTCAAGCAAAGGATTCTGAAAGGGGTTCGGCGGTAAAGTCCGTGGGAAGCCTCTGCCAAATTCAGGGATCGGCGGCAGCACTTTATCGTAATAAGCGATGACTTTGATTTTTTTCTGATCCGGCTGATCAATGTTAAATTCGTGTACCTGCCTTAAGATGTCAAGGTAAAGGTCCGGACGTCTGAATTCCTGTGGAAGAAATGGCGGAAAGCGGGATTCAATCATCCAAATAAGTTCCGGCGATGCTTTGCCCCGTCTTAAAAACTCATACACCAATTCTTGCGATTCCTTCGGAAGGTCGAGGTGAATCTGCGCAATTTTCTTTCGCTCCAAAAGCTCGCGGATGATTTTCCCAAGGTCTTTTAGAATCCAGGGTGTAGGTCCGTTTACGTTCCAGAGAATCAAGTTTTTGCCTTGGTTCATTTGTGCGAGAATGTAGCTTACGATATCTGTCTCCTGATGCTCACGAAGATAATCCGTGACCTCAAAGACGGATTCCATGTCGCTAAAGTCATTCACCCCGCCTTCGGGCTGATGCGGATAAAGAAAATCATCATCACTCGGCGGAGGAGGAAACATGCGAAGCTCTGAGCGGATGCCCTGGCTTAAGGCGAGCACCCATTCGGTCAGCAAAACGAAGTGCTCGATTTTAGCGCTGTCGTTCGGAACATGGCCTGTTGCATCCTGATGATTCACGCGGAAGTGCGCAATCCCAACACCTGTGGACATAAACCTTCTCTCATCACCGGCACTTGGTGTAAACTCAGCCGGCTTGTGCTTCACAAGCACTGCCCCCATCCCAACAATACCGGATCTGGCGGCTTGCCAAACGGCTTCGCCAACAGCCGTTCCAACACGGTGAACCCAATCGCGAATCGCTCCCGACTCTTGTAAATTCATGAACTTAACAGCTAACGGGAGGACATTCTCGCCTGGAGGGCCGTGCCGAAATTGGTGCTGCGACTCTCGATCAAGCAGAGGCCCGTCGATGGGAACTAAAAGATCAAGATCTTGCACAATTTCAGGATGGCGTTCGACAATATCGGCTGCGCCTTGAAAACCCCTCTCCTCCTCAACCGTGAAAATGACCCGGATCAGCGGGTGCGGAATTTTCTTTTCTTTCAAAGTGGTAAGTGCCTCCATGATCGCTGCGACTCCTAAAGTATCGTCAAGTCCGGCATTGCCGTTTCTTCCTTGCGCGTAAAGAAAACCATCTTTGAGACTCACATCCGTTACGTTATGAGTTGTTCGATCCATATGAGCATTCAAGCCAATCTTATGAAGCACACCCTTGAAGTCATCGGCGGCCGGGATATCCCAAATTAAGTTCAGTGGTTTTTTAAGACGTTTCAATTTCACTTCGTGTCCCCCGATTTCTTGTAACTCCGTGATTAAGCGCTTCCTGAACTCCTCCTCTCTTCCGCTGCCGCTTGGAATTTGAAGGTATTCACGGAGTCTTTTCACGAGACGCTGGACATTGATCTTTGGTTTGATTTCCTCTACGGAACCAAGCTCATCCGTCAGCGCTTGCTTTCGGGCTTCCAATGCGTCAACATCTGCCTTTAACCGGCTAAATCGTGCGGTCAAGTCCGTCACTTCATCTGAAATGGCGCCCAAACTCTGGGCCATGCTTCGTCTCTCAACTTTTAGACGTTCTAGGGAATCTGATAAATCTTTCTCTTCCGTGCGAGCGTTTTGCAGTCTCCTCCCAATACTTGCCTCCTCCTCGCTTTGTGAAGTAAGGCGCTCTTCATAGGCTGTCATTCGTGACTGAAGTTCTGCGATCGCTCGGATCATGTCCTGTTTCTTGATGGATAATGTCTCGGCTTCTTTTTGAAGCGTGGAGATTACTCCCTCAAGCGATTCTTTATCAGCCGCCAAATGGGTGACTTCCTCTTTTAATTTGCCCGCACTCTCCTCAAGGGCTGCTAATTCGGGGGCAGCTTGGGTGAGCCTCCTCGCGGTTTGTTCAAGCGTCTCTACCTCGTTTCTTCTGTCTTGAAGCATTTGGTCAATTTCACGGAACCTTCTCTCCTCTTCTGCTATTTCTTCGGTTTTCATGCGAAGGGTTCTGTCCGCTTCCTCAACTTCTTGCTCAAGATTTGTTAAACTCGCTTTGAGATCCCTTTCTCTGGCTTTAAGATTTCTCAGGACCGCAATTCTCTTTTTAATCTGTTCTGACACGCGAGCAAGACGCTTAGTTCTCTGATCTGTCGTTGTTAGATCTCTAATGGGCTCTTTCGATTCAGGGGCGGCTTCCGCAGGCGGTAATTGAGTGTGCGCCTCCTGATCCTCCTGACTCTCCTGCGGGACTTCCGGTACGAGCCCTTCATCCAATGAGTTCGCTTCCGGAACAGGTGTCCACAGCGCTTGGAGTGCTGTCAGCAGTGTCTCCTGGCGGGATTTGAAATAAGCGGTTAAGTCCTCATGCAACGCTTCGAGCGCTGGAAATTCAAAGCCCATCACCTCTCGTTCCATTTCCGAAAACCCCGTTTGCATCACCTCTACCAAATCACGCTTTAACGCATCAATGGCATTCGAAATTTCTGATGGTGAATCCTCAAGCGGACGGGCTCTGGCGCTTTCAACACTTTCACCCGCTCGCTGCAGGAGACGCTCGGTTTGCTCTTTAAGGTGCGACTTGGTCTGTTCTAATTTCTGCCGCATGGTTTCTCGAAAGTTGTCCAGCAATGCTTGGTCTGCATCTGTCAGGGCACCCTGAGTATTTTTTGAAATGGACTCAATCTCTGTATTGTGAGCATCAAAAGCTTTAACTTTTTTAAAATCTGCCAGCTCATTGAGAATCGCCGCAATATCGTTTTCGAATTTATTCTTGAAACTTCGTCGCAATGCCTCTAATGTGTCAACCAATTCCTGTGGTGTTTGCGAAAGATCAAAGGTCTTTATTTTTTCCAGAAGTTGCAGCGCTTCCTCATGAATCCTTAACTTTAAAGCATCCGCTTTTTGCCTGCTCTGCGCCAGTTTTTGAAGAAGCTTCGTTTCCTTTTCTTTGGCAAACGCCTTTTCAATTTCATCCAGTATTTGCGCACCAAAGCCGGCCAGCCCGGACGCGAGCAATGGCATAGACACAGGCGCCTTGCCGGACTCCTCGGGAGCGTTCTGCTCTCGCTCCGGAACTTTTTCCTCGGGTTTCTTGATTTCAAAGACGCGGCCTTCGGGTGTTTCGATATGAATGGATGCCTTTGTGACTTTGAACGTACTTCCTTCGGGAATCCGCAGCGGCTCTTCAAGCCATGGAAGTACGACTTCTCCATCACCTGTCATTTTAATGACATCATTTTCGTACGTGATTTCGAAGTTTTTTTGATCATGGTCATACTTGACAATGCCCATGTCCCCGATTTTCACCTCCGCGTGCTTTTCGCCGATGAAGACAATCTTGAAAGCGAATGGCAAAATAAATTTGTATCCAGCAAGCGAAAAAAGTGACGTCGGATTCAGGACGCCAAGCATGCCGGCTTTGGTGAGGAGTTTGAGTACGCCGTCACTTAAAGAGCCTTCAACCTGAGTTGCCTGAGGCGTGAGCGCCTTAAAAGATTCATTCGTTTTGTCAGTCTCCACAGTTGTCTTGGGCGGCATGGTGACCCTGATTCCGTCCTTTCGCGTCAGGACAACGGGCGGTTCAGCCGTCCTCAGTTCGGAGCGGTTGACTCGTCGCAAGAACAGGCTCGCTTTCGATTCGTTATGGCTGACCGCAAGCGGCTGATTCCACCGAGGGGAGAATGTCTCCAAGTACTGATTGCGGTAGGCGCCCTTTTCCCAAAACCCGAGCGCTTTCAAATGATCGAAACCGCCCACTTTTTCAATCGTGACAGGACGGGCCGGAAAAAGGGGATCCAAGATTTGATAAACCCTGTAAAAATTCGATATGAACTTGCTCAAGAAAACATCGCGAAATCCCTGTGCGCGCGACCACTCAAAGACGGATCGGACGATGCTTTTCGTGAGTGGCTTTAAAGCGCCGTTCTTCAAGACCCAGGGTGAGATTTGAACCGCATCAATCACGACCACGGGCCTGTCGTTTTCATCTTTTGCGACAAGGAGATAGACATTCCCCATCCACTTGCCGTTTAGAACGACCTTGAAATTGAGAAAACCCGGATCGAAGAGAAATTGCGGTACCGTCTCAAAGAACGCGCTTCCCTGCGTAAACGAGGTGCAGTCGCATGAAACGTCCCCTCTGTATAGGTCTTCTGCTTCGCGGGCTGATAACTCCAAATAACCGTTTGAAACACCTTTCAGGGGAACCCGGGTGCCGGGCTCATCAAAACTTTCTGGAAGACCGAGCGACTTTGTTTGGATTTTGAACTGCCCATAAAAGTCCGTTCCTTTTAGAAAAGTAAACACAGAACCTTGATTCTTCAGGACTTCAAGCACGCGCCGGATCGCGAGCACCTGACTTTTTCCATGCTCTTCCCAGCGCGGCTTCACTTCCCCAAAGCGTTCTTTGAGGCCTCTTGGAACTCGGTTCATGACATTGCTGAGATTACGATCAAGTTCTGCGAGAAGCGCCTCAAGCTCGGGCTTTGTAAAGTGCTGTGCAAGCGGGATAATGGGTTGATAAACGTCCGTGTGACGGTTCTCCTGAGGGGTGGTTCCCTTCAGGATCGTCCAGATGAGATAGCCGCCCAAAACAGATGCCGCCATAAAAAAGAGCGGTCCAAAGCCCGCTAAAAACACACCGCTTTGAATTGCGAGAGGTTCGCTTAAAAAACGAAGCTCTGAGCGATGACCGTTCAGTTGTGTCTTTAAATTTTCAAACCTGAATTCGGCCTGCTTGATTCTGCCTTGAAGCTCTCCGAGTTCAAGGCCGATCCTATCCACCGCTACCTGCACATCAGAACGCTCAGTCCTTAAGGCCTCTTCCACCGCAATCTTTCGCTCGCGCCTCGCCTGTTCCATCCGCGCATCCAGAATGCTCCTTTCCTTTATTCGCGCGGCCTTCGCTTTCTTCAAGCGTTCGCTCTCCTCTTGAATCCCAAAAACCGTCTCTTGGAGTTTAAACAGCTGAATGCGGGCGCGTTCGAGTTCCCGGTCAACGGGTTTAGCGGGAATTAAGAATCCCCTGATGAACCTTAGCCCTGAGGTGGCTTCGCCGCCAAAATTTTGAATATACTCTTCATGAAGCCCAAACTCGGAGAAATAGCCCTTGCCGCCGGCTTTTCGGAGGTTGTGGCTTTGGACGCCGTCTTTGGCAAAATCCATCACGGCTTCTTTTAAAGGACTTCCGACATTGTCGCGCTGGGAGGCGGCGCTCGAGAGAATGATCCCGTCAAGCCCAATCTCACCTGCCCACTGAGCGGCCGCTTCAAAAAAGCGCCGCGCCATTTGTTTTTTCTGCACCTCAGTCATGGTATGCGCCGGGCTTATCGAGAACATGTCGATAAACAGATACGTTTTCCCATCCTTGTCTTTCGTGACGAGCGAATAGATGTTCCCAATCCATCGTTTGTTTTCAATGATTTTAAAAAGAAAAAAAGCAGGGTCCGGCACGACTGCCATCGTTTGCGAAAACTGCCCGACCGTACCTTCTTCCCCGCGCCTTGCCGTACAATCGAATGACGCACAGCCTCTGAAGAAATCAACAAAGGTCTTCCCTGAAAGATAAAACTGCATCATGCCTTTCCGTCCGGCAGTTTCTTCATATGTCAGGCGTTCGATTTTCGAATCAACGATCTTGGCCATTACGGCGTAAAGTTTTGAGGTTTGCGATAAATAGGTTTGCCCTTTGAGCGTCACTCGCACGCGCCTCCAATATTCAAGCGCTTGCTTGCGGGGGCTTTTTTCTTGCGCCAAACCAAATATGAGCTCCGCGTGATGAATCATCTGGAGCGCTTTTAAGAAGAACTCCGCGCGCTCTGATTCAGGCACCGCTTCCCAGCCCGGGACTTTATGGATGAAAAGCGTGATCACTTTGTTCATGGACTTCACGTCTAGAACGCTGTCAAGCGCCTCACCTTTAAGAATTTCACGTTTGGGCCCGATGAAGTTCTCATAGAGGTTGGGATATTTTGTACGTAGACTCTTAATGAGCGCTTTCGCCTGGTCTAGGGGACTTGCAAGCGGCAAGGTATCTTGATCGAGTGAGGAATCTTTAACCTCTTCCCGATCATAGGCAACCCTGAACTTTTCTTCAGGGCGGTTGAATCCAGGCGTCATGCCGTTCACATCGCCAAGGAATTCGACATAGTAAGGCGGCCGCTCGGATTCATAGTAAGAATAAAGGCCATCTTGCCCCATTTTTTGAATCATACGTTTGATGGGCCCGGACCCGAACTCCGTTTTAAGCTTTGAGTCATTGGCTGCAACCCGCGAGAGTTCGTCAAGACTGACAGGTTCATTGAGGTCAGTGAGGGACTCCGGAAGCCCGAGATTCCGGAGCTTTTCCCCCGAGTCATATCGAAGCGCCGCCTGGATCCTTTCTTCAATGGGAATGTTCTGTGGTGTGAGAAGTCCCAGCACAAAGCTTTCCGTCAAAGTGCTCACCGGACCGCGCTTCAGTTCATATGCTCTTAAAACGTCCGGAAGTTCGTCAAAATTGCCGTCTCCATTCAGGCGGGATCGCGCTCTTAACACATGATCAATGTCACGAATGACAACCGGCAGGGAGCGCTCAGGCACTTTCATCAGAAATTGAACCCAAGGACTGATCCCGCCATCGTCAAGAAACGCCTTCACTGCATGGTCAAACTGCTGATAACTTCCGTTTTTTTGGATGCCGGCGCGCCGCTCAAGGGACTCTAACTGCTCAAAAACGCGTGTCTGGCCTTTGGCAATGAAGCTTTGCCGGAGATCTCGTTTTAAATCTTCATGTTCGATCGCCTGTTTGATTTTTTGATGGCGGCCTTGAAAGCGCGGATCACTTAGGAGGCGTTTAACTTTTTCGGACGCGTTTCTCTCCTTCCAGCTTTCAAAGATTCGGAGGAGCAGATTGGAATCCAACTTGGCGTAATCTTTCGCTGCGCGCTTCACTAAGTCATCTGTCAGTTCCGTAGTCTGATCGAATGAGGATATCCGCCCGAGTCTCACAGGAAACGAAATCACCCGGCCGATCAATTGAATGACCTCCTTTATCAAGACAACGGGAAATGAGGCAAGCGCCACAAATCCCACATGAAGAAAAGGCGTCAGAAAAATTTCAACGAGCCAGAGAAGGCCTGTCACCGTTATGGATGAGGTTTCATTTTGCACCGTCCACGTGTAGAGCTTGATCTCATCCCAGTTCCAAGTGTGATAAGCGTACCAGAGCAGAATACCGCCCCAGACCCAGCCCAAGAAGAAAGTGGGTGCCAATTTCTCAACCGCGAACCCTACTCCCCTTCCGAATTGAGGGCGTTTAAAACGAACAAGACTTTTGAAGACTTCGCGCACGCTAAATGACGCTTTGCCCCTGAGTTCGGAGCGGCCCAATCTTGTCTCAAGGTCCGCTTTTTCCTTTTCAAGGGTCTTGATTTGAGCCTGGGTATTGGCATGAAGCGACGCTTTTGCTTCCTTTGCTTTGTTCAAAGCCTTCAGGACGATCTCTTCTTTCTCGTTTCGGATGGCACCTTGCAGTTCCGCCAAAGCCGAACGAAGATCGCTTTCTTCTTTTCGCTTGGCTTCAAGGCGCTCACTCACACGCGCAAGCTCGCGCAGAAGACCGGGCTCTGCCTTGACGGGTTCTTGAACGGTTTTAGGAACCTGAGTGCCGATCGCTAACGCAGGCGGCTTTTTTTCTTTCGTGGAATTAACAACGGGCTCTTGATGGACTGCTCCTTGGAGGAAGGCATCTGCTTTTTGAATTGCCTGTTCGACCACCTCATCCGGCACTTCTGGAAGCTGATTGAGTCTTTGATTAACCCAACTAAGTTTCTCTTGAACCTCCCTATCGTTTTCAAGCTGGGGGTTCTCGGAAAGAATCCATTTGATAAAACGAGGGACTCGCTGATATTTCCTACCCACCACCTCACTCACCGGAAGCGCTTTTTCTTTTGGGTCCTCTTGAAGTTGAGACGCATGCCTTATGTGTGTCGCAATTTGCTGTTTCATGCGCTCTCGGTATGCTGCCTGAAATTGAGTTCTCAGAAGGGTGTTAAACTTCTCAGCGGTGAGCGTCCGATCACGCCTTGCCTTTTGAAAGACGCTTTCAAGCGCTTCATCAATGGCCTGAGTGAAATCATTCAATACGGCCCGGTCCGTCTCCTCCATCATGGTCCGCACCGCTTGGAGCGCTGAGAGGATTTTTTCTTTTGGCGTCACGTCCTCAGGGATCTGACTCATCGCAATGGGCATTGGAAGTTCAAGCGGGGGCGGTGTGACGTCGCCTGAGCGAATCGCCTCCATGATAAGCGGCCCGAGCGAGCCTTTGATCTCACCCCGGAGATACGCCCGGTAGTCTTCTGTCCTGAGTTCAGAACGCGGTTCGCTCGTCAAATACCGGTCTACGTCAAGCTGTTGGATGAGCGTTTTAATCCGGTTGTGAAGAACGGGATTCGTGGCTTGTTGAATCGCATCTTCTAGTTCAAAAATGGCGGGGGTCTCTGTCACGGCAAGCGGTCTAATCGTTGCGGCTTCATTTTTGACGATGCTTAAATCACCGCCTGACGCCCACGCCAAGTCCGAATGAATCATGGCAAGAATAACGACTAGCGAGGCAATCCTAAAACATGTCTGCTGAGCGATCCTCCTCATGTGAAGCTCCTTGCATCCTGCCATCGGCTGGGTTTTGCGGCTTTCCGAATACCCTGCCACGCATACAACTGGCTGGGATTTAAAATGATCGGGGTTGACTTCATCCGCATCCCGATCATCGTTTGCGGCCTCTTCTTCGGGACTCTCACCTCGTGCGGAATAGGGACAATCGGCGTCTTCTCAGAATCGAGACGATCTGAGAGAGTTTTAAGGAGCTTCTCGGCTGCTTGAATGAGACTAACTCTTTCCGGCCTGAGCTCCAAGACCACATCCGCGAGATTGCGGAGCAAGGGGGTCGTTTGCGAAAGAGGTTTTGTTTGGTTCGAAATCTGGATGATTTTCCGGCTGACGATTTGCAGAGCAGAATGGGCCGTCTCGCCTGCTCTCAGCCGATTGAATTCATGATGAAGCGACTCTTTGACTTTTTCGAAGCGGTGCGGGACGGGATCGAATGATTCTTCACTTTTTCCGTTTTGATTGATGTCCATGAACCAAGTTCTCCTTTCCGAACATAGGTGTCAGGAGGAGAAATTCCCTTGGCAGATCTTTGGAACGAGGCGACGGAACGGGTTTGTTCTTCACCACAGAAAGCGGCACTTTCTGGAGCGACTCTACGGGATGATAGGCAAATTGTTTCCGCGGAGCGGGATTTCTGTCCGCTTTGGTTTGCTTGAATGCTCGCCGTTTTGATCTCATGCCACGCCTGACACGATAGCAGAACTTTGAATTGATCCGGAAGCGCTTCACGGCGCTCAGGACCTTTCTGCTCGCGGGGCATTACGTTCCCCGGGATCGGGCGAGTTTGAATTTCTTTGGCGAGTTATTTGGCGAGTTATTTAAGACGAATTGCTTTGATCAATCAATTTCTGTAAGCAATTCTGTGAAATATTACACTCCGTTCATATCCTTGTCAAGACCGTTTATCATAATTTTTTAGGTGATACCAATTTTTAGCTGAAAAGACCAAGGCATTCCTTCTTTACTTTAAAGTAAGCGAACGAATCTCAAGCATGCCCGTCGGTGGGTTCCAGCCATGGCATTTTCAAAATAACTGAAAATCTTGGTCCAGAGCTTCTCTATCATTTTCAGGTAGGAATGGGGACAGCCTGTTGGTCGAAATTGGTTCCTTTGGATCATTCATTTTTTTTACAACCCGTCGTAGAAGCCAAACAATCCCAACTGCCACAGCGACGGCAAAAGGTGCGAGGATTTCACCTGGGTAAATTGGTTTTACTGAGCTTAACTGCAATCGCTCTCCAAGTTGGCCAGCCATGGATGTGTGAATTGCCCAAAGCACAAATGTTCCACATGCTACGGCCACCATGACAAAACCAGATATTTTCAAAAACTTATTCCGCCTTAAATTCATGACGACGTGTTACATGCTTTTCTCTTTTGCTTCTAGCAGCCATTTTTTCCAATGAGTAATGAGGTCATTATTGGACGCTTTCTTAGCGTAATCGATTGCCTTTGTGTAAAACTGGACAGCTTTTTCAAAGTCATTTTGTTCCAAGCAATAATTCCCACACGCGCCATACACTCCGGACAATGTACCCTCTTCAACATTTGGATCGTCAATCAATTTCTCGAAAAAACGTTCTGCCTCTTCATCATTTCCAAGTTGTAAATAACAAACCACCAAACCGGCGTAAGCCATTTCGACTCTTTCTGCTTCCAACTTGCCTTTTGGCGGATAAAATTCTTGAATGATTCTCTGATTTATGCTCAGAGCTTTGGCATATTGGCCTTCCTCGCGATAGCAGGTTGCGAGATGACTAAGCGGATTGAGCAGATATTCATGTCGATTTTCAAGACGCACTGACTCTTCCAAGAAAGAAATTGCTCTTTTGTTATCATTGAGCTGGCTGTAAGCAAACCCCAAATTGTAGTAGAGAAAAGGTACGTCTTTACTGCTTGTTTGAATACGCAATGCTCGCTCAAAACACTCGATAGCTTCTTTTTCCATATCATTTTCAGAATACGCTTCACCCAATACTTCAAGATACTTGTATTGGGTTTCTTGTGGCGCACCATTCAGGGAATCTTCAGATATCGACTTTAATAAATTTAAAGCTCCACGAGCTTCCCCATCGCCTAACAGCGTATCAGCCTGATCAATTTTCTCCTGCACGTTTTTCACTCTAATGCACCTTTCCAAGATTACCCTTGAAATATCTTAGCATACCCGCGAATATTGCCAGGTATTCTTGCCACCGCATCTATAAACCTTTCTAACTTCGTCCATTTGCTGAACGGCTTCTTAGTTTCTATCTTTGGTGCGTGTTCTTCAACAGGCTTCAGCTGCGGATTCGACCTTTGAGATCGACCCTTTATCTTTTCATTCTTCCCCGGTCGATTCTTAGGCCCTTTCTTTTTAATATTCTGCTTTGGATTACTTCGGCTACCCCTTGCTTCTTTGAGCAATATATCAGGTTGAGTAATTACGTTTGCTGGAGCAACCGTCATAGCAATTGCCCCGCCCGCAACTACGGGTTGAATTCCACCTGTTGGTGGGCCACCCATTGAACTGCCGCCCTCGCCAGGAAGTCTCACTTGATCAAAGAACCTGTGAGATGCTACCTGACGGTCAGCAAATCTGTCAACAGCATCTGAAAAGTGAATATCATTGGTGTAAGAAGCACCCGCGCTCGCGGTCGAACTTACCTGAGTTGCCGTCACAGTTGCAGCTGTACCAGTAATCGCAATGCCACCTGCAATGGCACCGGTTGAGGGAGGTGCCGCACTTACACCCGCCAGCGCTGTCGTCGTTTCAAGCATAACATCACCACCGGCAAGTACCGATTCACTAATGGTAATGCTTCCCGGAGCGCCCTCACCGACAATGGCTGTGCTCAATGCCTGAAGCGTTTGAAGCGCGATCTGCGCCACCGCTTGAACTGCCGCAAGAACGGCAGAGACAACGGCAACCGCCGCTTTTACCACTGCGGCGATGATCGCGATTATAAACCACCAGAAGTGACCTGTGGGATCCGTAAACCGAATCGGGTTGTTTCGGGCGTACGCATAGCGGTTCAAACTCTGCGGATCAGACGGATCCTGAACGAAAATATCCGCCGAAATGAATCTACCGATTTTGGGATCATAGAAGCGTGCTCCCGCATAAATCAGATCAGATTCAAGATCTTCCTCATGCCCCGTGAACGTGTGACTTACTGGATCGCTTCCTTCGCGCCGCTTCACTTCCCCATAAGGATAATATTCCATGAGAAGTATCTGCTGGCCTTGGGAATTCGTTACCACGTTCGTCGAACCCAAGTGATCCTGATGGAAGAACCTGAAATGCCTTGCACACTTTGAAACTCGAAGCTCGTGTGATGTGCTGTAAGATGTCTGAGTGTATTGAGATTCTTCAGCAACTGGGGTTTCCAAACCCTCTTCCGCCTCAGCAAATTCAAGATAGTCTTCCGCCACAACACAAGGCGCTATTGTCTCTTCTTCCTCAGCGATACGGATGTTGCCCAGGAAGAATGCTTTTCTCGTAAGTGACCCTTGACCTGTATATTCCACCTCGTAGTCTTGACCGACATAATACGTGGTTTGATTGCCAGCATCTTTTTCGATTCTCTGTCCCGTGACATCATAGACGTAAGAGCCAATGACCGTCGAACCTTCGCGTATTTCAACCAAGCGGTTGTCGTAATCGTAGGTAAGCGTTTCGGCTCCCCGCTGGATCGTGTTGCCGTTCGCATCGTACACATAGTCTAAGGTTTCCGTGCCATCGGTGTACCTCGTGACAGCATGCGGGTGATTGGGATCATTGTATTCGAGCGTTGCGGGACCTTTTGTGGTTATGTTCCCAATCGGGTTGTAAACGTAATCCCTCGTCCCGTAGCTTCCCGTCGCTTGTTTCAAACGGTCTAGATCGTCGTAAAGGAAGGTCTGTGAGTTCGTGTTAATTGCGTCCGTAATAGATAGGACGTTCCCTACGTCATCAAAACCATAGGTTAGGTTCTGGAGCGTGGTTTGCGCTTGATTCTGTGTAATCAGATTGTCAAGCCTCAAAGTCTGCGGATTATAGGTGTAATCGGTCACAACGCCGTTCCCATATTCGATCTTCGTAACTTGACCGGATGGGTTGTAATCGATGTTCGTGAGAACAGGTGACTGACTTTGATCTTTGTTTATCAACGTCATGGTTTCCACCTCGCCCATGAGGTTGAAACCAAGCGTGAGGATTTCTTCATCCGGATATTCCAAGGCCGTGACACGACCGAGGGGATCATAGATTCTGGTAAAAGAGTAATCTTTCCCGTCACTCAAGCTAACTTGATCTTGAATAACCCTTCCCAACTTGTCATACCGAAAGAGTTTGACGTTGGAGGCCTCATCCACTTTGAGTAGTCTTCCAATCGGGTAATTTCCACCTTCAAGCCCGCCGCACGTTACGGGCGGACAATCGTCATAAACGTAAACCACCTCTGATTGATCCGGATACGCTTTCCGTGTCACGCGGTTTAGTTCATCGTAATGGAAAGTAATTGTCTGGTTTTTGGCGTCTTTTTGAGTCTTGAGATTGCCGTTATCGTCATACGTATATTCCCAGTAACCCATGTTGGGGTCATCCGTAGACAGTTTTCTTCCCAAAAGATCGTAAGTGACAACGGTTTCGTTTCCGAGATGATCCGTCGTCTTGACGAGACGGCTCATTGCATCGTATTCATAAAGCGTCGTGTAGGTCTGGCCTTCGTTAAATTCTTCGACTTTAATGAGATTCCCGAATCCGTCCTGAGTTTCCGTTTTCTGATGACCGTTCTGGTCGATTTCCGTACGCTTGAAATCGTCAAAGATGGTTTGTGAGAAAGTGCCGTCCGGATAATCAACGCGCGTCCTTCGTCCAACGGCATCGTAGGTAAACACAGCGTGCGGGAATTCAACTGGCGGCGTTGCGTAAGTCGTGCCGAAGTCCGCCAAGTAAGGCACGTAATGCTTGGCAGGCTGACCTCGTGAGTCAAACGTGATGAAGTCAGAAACAATCTGCTGATTGGCATTCTCGGCAGGCTTTCTTTCTTCAATTTGTCTACTGAAACCATCGAAGAAAGTGTACGTTGTGAGGTAACCTGTGTGCGGCTGGTCGTCAATCGTAATCGCTGGGGCATCACTATCAGCTTTCACATGCGTTACGATTCGATTGGGTATCGTAAAATCATCGTAGTAAATTGCCTGCGTAGGAGCAGCAAGCGTATCTTCGGGCGAAACGACCTTTACCACACGCCCCAACGCATCATAGACGGTTTTCGTGGCTTGACCGTTTGCATCGATTGATTCCGTGATCTGGCCAATCAAAGGATCATAAGTGAACTGCTTTACGTGACCCAATGGATTCGTGATGGTTGAGACAAAGAGCTCGTAATTATTGTCATATTCGTGATCCGTGATTTGATTCATGGCGTCTTTCACGATGTCCACATTCCCAAACCCATCATAAGTCACCGTCGTTTTAGCACCTTCCCCGGCCTGCTGACCTTGGAGAAATTCCTCTGATTTCGTTAAGATGCCCTCCTCCGGATCCTGCATAACCTCTTCATGTCCGTCATAATAAAAATACTGCTTGCTCTCCTCTGTGTCCTGATAGTCAAACACCTGAGTGATCGCAAGCGTGTTCATGACGTAGTTTGTTTCGTTCTGTACGTACTGACTGACAGTTTTCCTGTCATCCGTTGCAACCGAGACATCGCCGTCTTGATAAATGACGGTTTGATTACCCCAATCGTCGTATTCATAGCGCTCTCTTACTTGTTTGTACGTGCCATCTCCGTCATAAAGGAAGTTGCTTCTTTCCTCTGCATAAATGAAGTGAACGCCGGGCAGAATCTGATCATTGCATGTCCAGGCGGTCTCCTCCCTTGAAAAGAGATTCCCCAAGCCATCTTTAACCTCAATTGAGATGGGACGCCCTTTCAAGTGAGCGTTCTGATGGAAGGTGTGAATGGTTTGGGTGTTTTCCCCGTCGATTACGGTTGTTTCGCGGAAGCCGCGGAATTCCTTCGTTCCCGCATCAAACATGCCGCCTTTGTAGGAATATTCCGTGACGTATTCGTTGCCGATGCCGTCTGTTTGTGAAATTTTGGTAACGACTTGAACCGGAAACGGCAGACGCTCAAAACCGGATAGGTCCGTGTTATCAAACTGGGTAGAGGGTGAATATTCAACCGTTGTAATGCTCCCTCTACCGTTATCAATCGTCTTTAAGAGATCCGGAAACTCTCCCTGATTGTTATAGAACTTCCATTCATTGTTCGTTTGGTGCTTGGTTACGCGCTCAAGAAGTCCATCACCGTCTAAATCAATGAATTCCCCCTGAACGTTGGAATTGGTATAATCAAGGTGTTCGCGGATGTAAGCATAGGAACCTGACTTCGGAACGTTGACCAGCGGCGTATCCTGCATCACAAAACCGTTCCCCGTATTATAGAAAACGTGGATATCGTTGAACTCCACTGCAGGATTCGTGTACATGCGGTCAAGAAGACCGTCGCCGTTGAAATCAAGAAGCGTAAGACTCAATCCCTCCGCCGCCCATTGCTGAATTTTCCTGAAAGCATAATAACCGCCCTGAGGAATGACAATCGGCCAAAGATCAGGCGTTGACTCAAAACCATTTCCATTGTTGTAGTAAACTTTCCATTCGTTATTGTAGTCGTAATCCGCGATGATACGGTCGGGCAGACCGTCACCGTTTAAATCGTAAAGTCCCGCTTCTTCGTCATACTGGCCGCCTGTCCTGATGTTTTTGTAACGGTCTTCTCCTTCCGGGTTTGGAATCGACCAGATGCGGGGTGATGAGGAAAGTTCACCGTCCACATAGTCATAAATTTTCCATTGATTGTTGTTTCCGTCCTTGACGACCCGCTCCAAAAGTCCATCGCCGTCAATATCAATGAATTCCACCTGGACGTTTGAATTTCCGTTCTCCAGATTTTCACGGATGTAGGCGTAAGTTCCGGTTTTTGGAACATTGAGAAGAGGATCGTCCGTCATGGAAAAACTTGTTCCATTTTGATTGTAGAAAACGTGGATGTCATTGAATTCAACGGCAGGATTCGTATAAAGCCGGTCGGAATAACCGTCACCATTGAGATCGAGGAGGGTTAAATAAAGACCTTCGGCCGACCATAACTGGGTTCGTCGAAACCAATAATAGCCGCCATTTGGAATCGTAATCGGCCAAAGCACAGGATCCGTTTCAAATCCGTCGCCTGTGTTGTAGTAAACCTTCCAATTGTTGTCTTCAAAATAATAGTCCCCAATGATTCGATCCGGAAGCCCATCGCCGTTTATATCGTAAAGCCCCGCTTCTTCGTTCATGCTGCCGCCCGTCCGGACATTCTTATAGCGATCTTCACCGACAGGATTGGAAATCGGGATAATCGTATGATCCGTCTCCAATGCAAAGCCGTGATCTTGATAAGTGAAGGCGGTCGGAGGAAAACATGTCAACTCATCCATGCCGCATTCTTCAACTTGAATGAGACGGGATTTTCCTATGACAGGTGACTGTTCGTATGTTAGAGAGTATTTGCGTGAAAGAACGTTATCAACCTTGACAAGAATCTCTTTAAGCCGCTTGTTCGTTTCAACGCGCGCGCCCGAACTATAAGAAATTAAATCGTCCGGCCGGTCTTCCAGAACAAATTCCACCGAATGTGTGTTTGGAAAGACTTCGTTTTCGTTGCCGTTGTAGTCAATCCGCGAAAGGTAGACGTTTCCCCCGTCTTGGGAATACGTGTATTCGATAATATTTCCATTAGCGTCTTTTACCTTTTCAAGAAGCCATTTATAGGTGCCATGCGAATTGGTCTGCTTTGCCTGTGACGATTCACCGAATGTGTATTCCCGTCCTGATTTGTCGAGAGCTGTCCAGGAGCCAGCTTGGTAATTGACTTTCATAAAGTCCCCAGAATCGTGCTCTGCGTGGTATTCGTTGGCTGAAATTTTTACAAGATCCGCGCCAGCGCCCTGTACGAGAAATGTGAATCTGTCTACCTCATCATCGTAAGTAGGCACACCTCCGGAAGTGGTTCTTTGAATATAGCCGACTTCGAGGTCCCAACCAATTCCCATCCAACCGTTTTTGGCGGTGGACGAATAGTTAAGGGAAAGCTGTGGCGTGAGTCCGCGTCTTCCGGATGGTGCAAACACGGGTACTGTAAATTGTCCGCGCCCACTAAAAAGGTCTGTTTGAAAAGACTGTACCGGAACTTGAGATTCGTCGATGTTAGAGAACGTGCCGTAGGGTGAGCCGAGCGGCGGATTAGCGAATGCATCAAGCACATGCAGACCAGCCATTTCTTGGATGATGCCCGTGACGGAAACGGTAAAAGCAACTAATCCTGCGATAAGTTTTGTGCCAAAAGAACCGTGTCTGATGTTGCGTAATACACTGCTTGTTCGTTTCAATCCCGAATCCTGCGTCATTTCACACCTCAGTTTGCAATGCGGAAGCTGAATTTGGCCCTAAAACAAAAAAATCCTGGCCACGAATGACCAGGATCTTCCAAATTGTCTTAAAGCCCTTCCGCTTTGTTTCTTGAACTTTCGCTCAAGTCGACCAGGACCTAAAATAAAAAATCCTGGCCTCATTTGACCATGATCTTTGTAAATTTCTTAACGAATTATGAGCGAACTATACATCCTGTCATTGTTCGTGTCAAGCGCAATTATCAAAATAAATCAAACAGTTGTAAATCGTTTTTGATATACTACGCGTGAATAAAGAGGGGCGGCGTGAGAGTATAAGATCCTGGTCAGAGTCACTCAATACCCTCAAAGTCTCCCGTGGTTGACCTTTTTTCACCGCTTCCAACTTCTTGCTCCCTTCCTTATGCGAATCTTGTCAGCCGCTTGCTTCTGCTTTAAGTTTTTTTGGAGATGACGTCTTTGCTTTCCAAAATTTGCATTCGTTCAATTTTAAATCTATACTTATAGAAGAAGGTGTGGCTAGAGAGCGCATGAACCTGGCAAGGTCTAGTACGCTCTCAGGACTCCTTCGAGTGAAGCCTTTTCGCCACCCAACGAGCAGTATGACGGTGCCAAACTCGCCAGTAAGACACACGTCACGAGCCTCCCGTAGGAGGTTCTTTGCTGCTCAAATGAATTTTCTGCTGTGGAACTTTTCCAAAGACATCATTGAGCGAATCATGGATTTTCTTCCATTGCTGAACAGCCACATCATGATCACCTCGCGAGCTTTTTGGGTACTTCTTCAAATAATCGCGTATCCATTGAAAGCTCTTAACTAAACCTGTTTTCAAATGCGGCGGTACAAAGCATCGTTCCAACTCCTCCATAAAGAATAATTGCCTTTGAATTGCCTCTTGAGACTTTTGTATCGGTTTTTGAATCCACAACAACATCACGGTCATTCTGTCTAAATACCATTCAATAAAGTTTCTCCCGACATGTGCGCTTTGTAGCTGTAGATAAGCTACTTCGTTTTCAACAATAGAGATCAGCTCACGCAGCTCGCCTCTTGTCTTTTCAATCCGTTCGACGGTCTCGGACTTGTAATCGTTTGATCTTAGCGTGTACTCGAAGACGAGGTCGAGCTCGCCAAGAGCCCTAGTCAATGTATTCCTTGTACTCTTCAGAAAATCTGCCACATCCCCTGTCCGCATATATTGACCACCTCCTTTTTCCTCGTCCATGTGAGCTCCGCGTGTTTTGCTAGGCTTCATGAACTGCATGATTCCGCCTGGCTCCTTAATTCATTGAGGAGCTTACTCGCGAACCGAAGTGATGTCCGCTGACTCCAGTGTAGATGTACGAGCTGATAAGCTAAGAGTGTCATCTGATCCCTTAAAATATCAATTGGCTTCACCTTCATCGCAAGTTGCAGAAGTTCCTCTCTAGCAACCCAAAAAGCATTTGTTGGTATATATTCTCCACTCGACAGCAATGTCATTTGATCAGAGAAAAAATCACATAGGCGCCTTATTTTTTCGCCTGTGCTAACGATTCTGTTTTCATTGATTTGAATTGTTTGCCTCATATGTCACACTTTTTAAAACCCTTTAGAATTTCACTAAATAAAAAGCCGGTTTGCCTACATCTCCGCCATGACGTAGGCAGCCCGGCTATTCAGCGGTCATTTTCATGACCAGAATCCATTGGCTTTGCGATGCCGCTTCACGCGGCTATGCCCTTTTCTACGTGTCTCGACTCCAAGATTTAAAGAACGTGTCTCATGTTTCTAATTCGTTGAATCAAGATAATCTTTTAACTGGTAGCAATCTGCGAACTTGAGGATTGCATCTCGATTTCGTGATACCCAGGATGTAGCATCAATCCTCAACATCTCTTTCATGATAGTATAGCGATGGTACGTCTCCCAAACTTCAAGCAATAAATCCTGCGTGATCTCACTCGTGTTCCCACCACCGAGAACGTCCACTAAGTTTCTAAGGTGATTCATCAACCGGCTTAGAGTTCCTCGATCAATCAATAGACCCTTGTTCGTTTTTCTCAAGACAATATCCAGGATGATGATGGCGTGCCTCGCGTGGTGTTGCTCGCGAACTAATGGATCATTTTCATATCGTATCTTCATTTTCAGATAATCAAGGTCAAACCGACCTTTCTTATTATCACCTAATCCACGAATAGGCTTATCCTTTATAGATTTTTTTATATTGTCATTAACTGTATTATTAGATACTATTTCTTCTCTTTTCATTTCTTTCACCCTTCCAATACCAAATGTAACCTCTGTCTCTTAAGCTGTCAAATCCTCAAAAATATGTTTTTTTATATAGTTTTAAGACATATATTGAAATCTAATCTAACATCATGTAGAATTAATAAGTTACGAATATAATACTTTTAAAATGACTATAAAAAGCAGGCAAAAAAAATCCCTCTACTATACCCTTTTTCAGCAGTGTCAAACTGCTTTTCCCTCATTTCCTCGGGAATGCAGTCTTTCGCTTGGTGCGTCCATCAAACATGTGCGACTGAGAATGGGCCTCACACAAGATGAGCTCGCGCAGCATGCGCGCATGAAGCTCTCAGCTCTTAAAACTCTTGAAAACGGTTATGCAAAGTTCACGACCCTATCGAATATTGACACTTTGGCACGTGTACTCCGGGTTTCTATACAAGACCTTGTTTTAGAGGGATTAGAATGGTTTCCTGCGAACTTTTTTGTCCTCAAAAACCCCGGGCACGAGTCACTGCCTAAAAGAAGGAGAGATATCAATAACGTTTGGTTTAGACGTCAAATTGTCAAAGGAGATGGATTTCTCTGCGACTTCGTCTCACCACCCCTGTGTTCATATGGACACTTCTGCTTTGTCATTCTTGAGTTAGATCCAGGCAAGACAATCCGTGACGCGGTCTTACCCTCTCCTGATCAATTGCTCGGCTTCGTGCTAAAAGGAGCACTCAGAATTCGCTACGACAATTCCCAAGAATATGACGTCTTTGCCAACCAGAGCTTTACCATGCGTGGCGACAAAATTCATGACCTTCAGAATGCGGATAAAAACCTCCCCCTTCGCATGTGCCTCGCCTTTACTCTCTCGTCCTCTCAGAAACCATTGGAAACAGCCAAAGAACACAGTCAAGACACCCCTTGCTTTAATCTGGGACTCGGAATCAAGAAAATTCGGGACCTGTATGCATCATCGGATGAACGTTCTCTTAGCTATTCACACTTTTCCTCCATCACGGGTCTTGATGAACAAAGCCTTCGTTATCTTGAGAACACGACAGACCCCGATCAGGTCATCTATTGGGACAAAATTGAGGTGATCTGCCGGGCCTTAAAAATACCGCTGTCCCAATTCCTTGGATTCTGTGAAGACAGAGATGGGGGATATTTTTACCTATCAACCGCCCATGACAGGGCATTCATCGACTACCGGCACTATTTAGGTGTGCGAATTAAATCCGCTGTTTTTCCCGGCACGCATAATAATTTTCATCTCTCTGAAGCCTACATTGATCCTCGTGGCGGCGTCAGACGTGCTTCTTGGAGGCGCCGTGATCAGGCAATGATGGCTGCGTATGTTGAGGACGGAGAGCTCCGTATTGAGGTCGGGAAAAATCGAAAGTCCGTCTTAATTCAAGGCGAGAGCGTCTACTTCGATGGAAGCTTGGGCTATATCTTCACGAATCCCGGGACGAAACCTGCAAAGCTACTTCTGGCAAGCTACCCGGCGATTGTTTTCTAACCAAGCAGTCCTTTTGAAACGGCGATATTCTTGACCAAATCAAGCAACCGATCAATTGAATATGGCTTTTGAACGCAAACAGAGCAGTTCAGTTCCTCGAGCTTCTTTCGGGTTTCATCAGGAATCGGATCGGCAGAAAGCGGGATCATATAAGGCGGGTTCGGCAGTTTTACAAGTTCAGTGATAAGCTCATCACCCGACATTCGTGGAAGCTTGATATCGACAAATAAAATATCCACCGCTTCCTTTCGCAGTCCCTCCAATGCTTCTAAGCCATCACCAAAACAGCGAACATCATAATTTTTTTCTCGGAAAAAAGCCGCGAGGTCTTCCATGAGATCCGGCTCATCTTCAACAAATGCCACGCGGCAATGGTTCTTCTCATATAAGTCTTCGTCGGGACCATCATCCGGAGGGCTGATTTCCGAGCCGATTTTTGCGCTGATACGATTTTCCAAAACCTCGAAATCAAAAGGCTTAGTCACAACGTCGTCCAGTTTAATATTATGCGCCTTTAGCTTATCCGCATACTTTGGAAGATAGCCCGTGAGAATGATCGTAGGCGGCATTGAAAGCCCTGATTCCTTGATCTTTTCGAGTACTTCAAAGCCGCTCAATTTTCTCATTTTAAGATCAAGCAACATTAACTTGACGCTAAAATTGCGCAGCTTATTGACAACTGTCGTAGGATCCGTCGTCGCCACCACTTCTATGTGCCGCTGTTTAAACTGATCCTTCAACACGGCAATCATTTCTTCATCGTCATCCACGATTAATACGCAAAATCTGGAATCCCTCATTTGAGCCTCACCTTCTCCTCTTTGCTATGACTTATCAAGATAACCACGATGCTTTATTTATCGTCTTTTTTCCGCGAAAGTAACTGCATAAATTTTTCATGTAGCTTCTCAGGCTCAATGTCATCCGGCTTCTCTAAAAATTCACTCACACCAAGATGCTCCGCCTTGAAACGCAAGCTGACATCCACATAGCCTGTCATGGCACAAATAATGGTCTTCGGGTGCTTTCTTAAAATCGCTTCAATCACATCCAACCCAGAAACGGAAGTTGCCAATTTTAAATCTATCAGTGCTAGATGCCAAGTTTTCTCTTTAATCAATCGGAGCGCTTCTTCGCCGGTTACCGCAAAATCGACAGAAAAGTCTTTTTCCTCAAACCACTCCTTGAGAAAAGTGCAAATTTCCTTTTCGTCGTCAACTACCAGAAGGTTTATCATGTCTGTCATCCGCAAGCGGTAATTTCAAAATGAATGTCGTTCCCTTCTCAGCTTCGCTTTCAAGCGTGATCTCTCCCTTATGAATTGATTCCACAATGTGCTTACAAATGAAGAGCCCCTGGCCCTGGCCTGCAGCCCCAATCGTATCACTCTTCTTCGTTTTTGTGCTAAAATCCTGCTTCCATATTTCCGCCCGTATTCCCTCTGGAATTCCAGGACCGTTATCCGAAAACTCTAACCTCGCCAATTTAGGATCATTTGGATCAAAATCCCCCCTGATTTCGATTCTACGCTCTTTTTGATTACCCATCGCTTCAAATGCGTTCTTGATTAAGTTCACAAAAACCTGAAGGAGCTGATCTTGATTTCCCATTATGACGACGTTAGGCACAATCTTTTCAATGATTTCACAAGTTGAAAGATTTTCCTCGTATGTTGAAAATCTGGACGCTTCAATTCCCTCGCGAACGAGCACAGTTAAGCTCAAGCGGGTCATCTTCCCCTTTGAATCCTTCAGAATATTTGTCAGCGTATGAACGGCATCATTGATACGATCCGCTCCTCGATGCACCCTTTTACTATCGTTTTCGATGTCAGTTAATATTTTCTTTAATTTGTTTAAATCACCATTCGGAGTATCTGGTGGAATTTTATCGAGCAGAGCGTAACATTTTTTTAAATGTGTACTGAATATTTTGCTTGTCCATAACCTGACAACTGTCAGCGGATTGTTCACCTCATGGCCGATGGCCTTCGCCATCCCAACCATCGTAGCGTTCTTCTCAGCGACGATGAGTGACGCTTGCGTGGTTCTCAACTTTTCATTTGTTTCGCTTAACTCCCGGTTCATTTCTTCTGTCGCTGTTCTTGCTTCTTGCGCCTGTCTTCTGGCATCTTCTTCCTCTTTGAGGGCATGAATAAGCTGGTTCTGAACTTTGACTAACTCTTCATTTGTCTTTTCTAGAGCTTTACGACGCTCGACTGCCTCATCGTAAAGTCTTGCATTTTCAAAGGCGATTGATGACTCCTGCGCTAAAGTAAAGAATACGTCAAGGTCCTCTTTTGTATAGGGCTCATCAGATTTTTGGTGACCCAGAAACAGGAAGCCTCTCAAATGAGGCTCCTTCTTTCTAACATCTTCAGCCGCTTCCCCGCCAAAACAAGGAATTGCAGCCTCCGCTTTAAATAAGCTCGCAAGTTGGATTATCTCTTTCAATTCCATTTTCTTACTGCCAACCTCTTCATGCTCAAATGCGAGCCGTAATAGCGTTAAATCGACTGGAGCTCGCACCTTGTAGAAATATTGGATCAGGGGATGAGTGAGTCTTATAACTTTTAAGGATGAATCTAAAACAATCGGACGGCTTGCGCGCAATCTTAACTGCTGATCAATTCCAGAAAAAACAAAGACTGACGCATTTGCTATACGAGCTTTCTTAATCAAAAAAGCTACAATTAGTCGGGATTGTTGCTTCAAACTGTCAACGTGTGCAAGATATTCACTTGCTTCCTTCAAAAGCACTCTATAATCCAATTTCTTCTGAAACAGGAACTTGTCTGTCATTTGGATCAAGAAATTTCGAACGTTGTCATATATTACAATAATCAGCACAACCGCGATGGCAGCAGAAAAGAAGGGATTCGCCGCCATATACTTTGACAGCAGATTTTGGAAAACAAATACAACAAATGAAAAAATTGCCATGATCGCACCAAAGAGAAAAGCAAAAACTATGGTGCGCTTGATTAATATTTTGAGGTCTATTAGTCGATGTTTTAGGACGGCATATCCCGAGACAAAACTTAAAAGCAGAACTCCATAAGGACCATAAGGAAATGGGAACATTGATAAATCATATACCGGCAAAAAACAACCGATGCCACCAAAATATCCAATCAGGTTCGCAATGAAGAAGAATCGTATTTGCTTTTTCTTTAACCCCGATGACTGCAAGAGTGCGTGAAATAAGGCCAAATGCGCTATAAATACAGCCGCCGCAAATGAAATTACCCACGGCGTATAGAAAATACCTGCATTTGGGAAATATGGAAATGATAATTTTGGACTAATACCATCAAAGAACAGGGCTCTAAAGAAAATAACAACGACGAAGAAGAAGACTGCAAGTAAGTAAAAAATCCACAAGATTACCTGCGCTATTCGACTCTTATCTCTATCGAGATAGGCATAAGTAAAGTGCAAAAAGAAAACGGGGATAAAAATAGCAGCAATGTGAGTTGTTTGGCAAAAGAAATAAGATAATTCGTAGTTATAGATAGAAGTTGTAAGGAAGACACTGAACGACCAGGCGAAAAGCGCGAAATAATAAAGGGAGAACTTATCTCGCAATTCTTTTCTTACGCCCTTCTTATAAACCAAAACCACAAGGGATAGACTCGCGATCGAAGTCAGTAAAGCAGAAAATTGATAATGATGTGAAGGTAAAATCTCCAAGCTCAATTTCCTCTTTTGATCAACTTCCAAGGAAAGAACATGCCGACTTCTTTCTTGTACTTTAAATAGCGATCACCAAATCGTCTAAAAGAAGTCCTCTCTTCTACAAACGCACGAAGCACAACTAAAGGTACCGCGAGACATAAGGAAATAATTAGCGCATAGTATGCGTTTGCAATAAGTGGAAGAGCTGTCAATTCCATCATAATTCCAAGGTATATTGGATGCCGTACATATTTGAAAGGCCCAATTTTTACGAGCCTTACTTTCTTAATTTTTTGAACACCGACAGCATGTACAGCCCATTGTTTCCCTAAAGCAGCCATGCCCCAAAACCTCAGTCTAAATGAAGCTGCAAGCAGTACCAATCCACTAAATGTGACTCCTATGTTAATGCTATAAAAACGGAGAAAATAAAACTCCGTTATGAATAGAAAGAATACCAAAAGGTAGGCGCCTGTCACAGCTATCAGTGTCCAATCACCGTGGACTTCTTCCCGACGTCTCTCTTTGCTCGTATTGAATGTTTCCCACGCGCGTTCGATAATGCAAATAGTCACGAAACAAAAAAAGATTAGTCCAGTGTTCGTTTTAGGCAAAAAATAATAAAGCATCGCCGTATAGATTGGGACCACCACAATGCCCGTTAATTTGAAAATATTAATTATGGTAACTTTTTTTGACATCTTTTGAATGTTCCAGCACTGGTTGTAATAATTCAGTCGGGATGCTTGCAAACTTTCCACGCTCCGAATCAACAAACACTAGCGTGTGTTCTGTTGCGCAAACAACTTTCGAGAGTCGTAAATTCAAAAAAGTTGTTTTGACGTTAAAGCTGTAATGCCTAATTTTTTCAAATGTAATATGCGCCTCCAGTTTATCTCCAAACATACAGTCAAGAAATAGATCACATGTAATGCGTGTCGTCATCATTTTTATTCTTCCATCGGTCAATTCAAGAAAATTTGGCACCTTTTCTTGAAAAAATGCTTCTCTCACGTAACTTGTCCATTCAAGAAAGTTATATGGATGAATGAATCCATGTTGATCCGTATGCTTAAAAAAAACTTGTATTTGGTTGAAACTATAAACCTTGCTCTCAGTTGCCATTCTTTAATACCTGTATAATAAGTTTCTTTCGTTAACAGAGATGGATTCTAACAATGGCGTAATTTCTGACGGAGTAGGTATCGGTGTTCTTGTGTTGAGTGAAGCAAAATACAGAGATTGCTTGCCGAGAGCTACTAAAGTTCCCGATTCCTCAATTATGTAAGTAAAAAGGAGACTAAAATGGTCTTTTTGCAGATTAGACGAATTGACTTTAATCAGAATATTGTCTCCGAAAACAGTTTGACTTTTGAATTGCATATTTGATTTAGATGTAATCAGCCTTGAATTATTCATAAGCAAGCCGTATTCATGGACCCCCAGAATCAACGCGTCCGTGGCCAGAAACATTAATCTCAAGTAATTTGCAAAACTCATATGTTGAAATTGGTCAACATCACTACGCATGACCACATATTTGTACACAAATTCCCTTTGGGAATGAGCAAAATATTTCATTTCTTCACGTGTTTTCTTACAAGGTTTAAGAATTGACTTAAATCAAAAGGTTTATATATATACTCTGCAACCTTGAGCTTTTCTGCTTCTTTTCCCACCTCTTCGCTTGCATAGCCCGTCATGAAAATTTCGGGAATACGTTGACGCTTTTCTGACTGTAGCAAGGAACGAATCTCCCTTATTAAATTAACACCGTCTTTGCCGGGCATTCTGATATCTGAAATAATCAGATCAAAATCTGATCTCTTAACTTCCTTCAATGCCGCAGTAGCATCTGTGACAGTTACTACCTCATAGCCTGCCTTCTTAAGAAGTCTGTCAAGTGACTTTATTACTAGCATTTCGTCATCAACTAGCAAAATTTTTGATGCCATAACTATTGGCCTCCTAAATAAAACTAACAGATAAAGGCGCTTTCCAAATTGGCGCTGTTAATCATTAAAATGAAAAACCCAAGCGTGGCATTTGCTCTCTCAATTGGTTTAAGAAATCCTGAAATGCCTCACTTCTTCTTGGTTCTGCAGGCGGCTCTTCAGACTCGCAATCACACCTTTCAAAAAAATTGCAAGGCAAAGTCTCGATTTCCTGCGAAGTAAGGTCCACCACTTTTCTTTGATCAAACCCAGACTGTTTCCCGAGTTCCGAAAACCGCCATGTCGTGCATTCGCATTCAGTGCAATATGGAACATTCTTTCGCCGTCCAGGATACCTCACAAGCAAATTGCAGTGACAGTATCGCAAAAATTCCATTGGGGGTAATAACTTGAAGAGTTCAGGCGGGATATCAGTCATATGGATGCCTTTTTCCGAAAGGCCTTTCTCAAGCCAATAAATCAGCACGTACCGCTCTCCTCGACAGTGTTCGCAATGCCTTTCTTTCATCCGCACCTCTCATGGTTCAAGTTTTTTCTTCAAGTACGCAGTAATGTCCTGAACAGTTCGCATTCGTTCAGCATCTTCATCAGATATTTCGAACCCAAATTCTTCTTCGAAGGCCATCACTAATTCAACCGTATCCAACGAATCGGCGCCAAGGTCGTCAACCAAATCAGCATCCGGAACCACACGCTCACGCGCAACTCCAAGTTGTTCACAGATAACTTCTTTAACCTTCTCAGTTAAGTCCATAAATTAAACACCTACCCTTTAGACACGCCCTTTTAGGTGCATTTTACTTAATTTCATTAATCAGCGGTAACCCTTTTTATTATCGGCCTTTACACCGGTAAAATTAGGGGGAAATAAAGAGATGGGTGGAGTGCAAAAGAAAGCTCCGGCAAGGCCAAATATCTGCTTAGGTTTCTCTAAAGAATTAATAAATTGCGAGAAAAGGCCTCGCTAATGGCAAGGACTTTCATGTTTCATACGGGCAGAACCGTCCAGTACAAGGTAACTCTTCTATTTACTTTACACCTTTTACGCGAGCAAACACGAAACCTACTTTAAGAATCAAAAAAGCTATTACAGTAAACACAACATGATACTTCAAAAGAGTGAACATAAGAACTCAGGAATCCAACCATAGCGGAGATCAGGGATAAAGATCTTGACAACAACAGGTATTTACGACAGGCAGGCATCAATCAATAAAACCAAGTTCCAGTTGAAATCATCTTGACTGTTTTGCCTGTTCCGTCAAACGTTTAAATAGTCCTTCCGGATTTACCTTGTATTCTGTTTGAATGCGCTCATAGGCAAAGAGATTATCCTCACCTGAAATTAGCACCTGGAGCGTTTCGGCGCATGCCAGTCTTGCTTGATCAGCTGTGTCACTCTGGTCTTGCCTTTGAAAACACTCGACTAAATGAGGTGTGACAGTACGATCTCTCAAATATTGCAATGCAACGGCTGCATTATGCCTATCAATCCAAGAATCGCTTCTCAACATGGCCAAGAGCACTTTTTTTGTACGTGTTCGGGGATACAAACGTAATGTGTCTAAACCCGAAGCACTCAGATAGTTGCGAATATCCGTACCGTGCTCAAAATCCTGGTAGTCCGCCTGTTCCACGCCTGAAAGGTAAGTATTGATCTCCATATAATTTAACCCAAGTTCAATAACGCAAAAGGTAATCAAGATCAAAAACAAGCTGGCCATCGTAAGCTTTACCCGCTTTGACAGAAAACAAATCGCCAAAAGTGACAGAGGCATTAAGCGTTGTTCCAGGACTGATTGCGCTGAATCTGCGATACTCAAACGATTAATTCCTGCGAAACCTTCAGCCATTCTGGATATGTAGAACTGGTAGCCTTCTAGCGCAAACCAACCCGATACATTAATAACGACAAGTACCAAGCTGATGCGAAATCCGATTTTGGATTTAAACCTGACGTTTAGGAAAATGTAAATGGCCAAGAGAATTAACGCAATGCCGCCAGCCCAATCAATCACCCTCAAGGTTGTGGGCTGTCCATATAACGCCCAAGCATTTTTAGAACAAATGAGCAGAATAATGCTTAGCCATACACTGATATTTTTTCTCATGAATCGCCTTTATAGCGTTGATGCGGAAAACAATAAATGAACTACGGCAAAGATTAATCCGCCTTTAGTCACCCTAGATAGATTCACGCTGACTTCGCTTGACACTTTTTATGCGAGCATACCTGAACCACACTCCTAAAATAAGAAAGGCAATTACAGTAATGCCAACAAGATATGCCAAAATTGAGGAGGCAAAAAAGATTGTCATATTATCCGGCTTAAGCAACTTCCCTGAATCAAGCCCCCAACGCAAGTAACCAGTTAGCTCTCCGCTTGTCAAACCGATCAACATGAAAACAAAACAGTTAAATAGAGATTTCTCGACTTGTCGGTGATAAAGCCAAGCATTCAAGATAATCAAACTAAGGGGAACTGTTGTGAGCTCTGAGACAATTGCAGGAATCACACCATAGCGAAAGTCTGGAATGAATACTTTTACGATCACAGGCAGGAGAATATTTAACCAAATAAGCCATTTGGCCTTTTTCGGCATCTTTCCAAATTTCATTTTTCGCTATTTATTAATTGTCTGGAGGAATTATCATTAACGGTCGAAAGTCTCACGCTAACAATCCGATCTTCTTTCAATACAAAATCTAACGTGAATTTATCACCGAAAGGAAATAAATCTTTCTGGCTCCATACATACGTTATTAACGATTCTCCTGAATCAATCTTGCGTTCATTTCAAGGGTTACCATATACTTCCAAAATCTTCTCTCTACTATCGCCAAACCTAACACCTTGGGGCGTAATCGCTGGAATAGCGAAATCAGGAAGTGCCCCCGTTTCATCCCGGCATACTGTCACGTCTTCCTCGACTCTCATCAATATGCTGGTGATGTAACCGCGAGACCACGGCCCTTCTTCAAAAGTGAATACCTCTTGATTCTGCTGATTACACGCCTCGTAAAGATATTCACCTAGCATGAGCTGATGCTTGTAAATACTTGGATACAATTTGAGAAGTTCCTCTGTACGGGATCCGAGTTTAACACCGGCGAGCTCAGCGTCAATTGGACTTGTCTGATTTTCCGCTGTTAAACACAAACGTGGGGTGAAGGTGAGAATGAAAAAAATAAAAAGGGTGAGTACGAGAATACTATTCCACAAAAGTCTCCAAGCTTGAATTTGATTCACTTAACCTTTCTGAACTTTTGAATGATGTTAGCAATCCAACTTGGAAGGAACAGATACCACAATGTGCCAAGCACGCCAAAAAACATAAATGGAACAACTACATTCAACACTTGGGCGATCACATTCGGCAATGGTTGAATTGCCGAAAACATATCAAAGACGCGGAAGTAAACAAGACTAATAGGGAAATCAACGTAGAGAAAAATGAGCCAATACATTGGCCAATCAGGCTCATTGCCGAATTTGATCAAATAAACAACGTAAAAAAACAAAAGAGCGCGCAACATTCCGAACACCATGCCAATTTTCGTGCTGATTCTATTTTTGTTTACCCAAATCATCTTCACACCTTTAATTTTGTTGTGCTTCAAGACGGTAGTATTCGTCGCGTAAGCGTTGCGCCCAATCTTGGCAGTTTTTCCCACCGACACAATACTCACCGTCATTTAAATTTTCCAGTGCTTGCCGCATGAGTGCATCATCAAAATGCTGTGATGAAAGAACATAGTCCGACGACTTCTCAGTATAAAATCTTTGTCCTGCGGTACATAGATTGAGACCTAATGCGGTCGCGGGTCCGAAACCTACGTTGTTCGGCGACATGTTATCTTCAAAAAAACCGTGCTCATGGCTCACTTCTCTATTCAGCTTGTCCAATATGGGATGATTAATCATGAAGGGAAAACCTTTGAGTTTTCTTTTTCCGAAACGAAACAACCCATATGGGTCAGTCCAGTTAATAGGATCATTGTTCGTGTAGTGATAAAGATTCGGTTCTGTGATTGTTTTTCCAGAACTATCTGCGTTCGGATTTATAATAGGACCATTTGAATATAGCGGATCTCTTTGAAGAAACCGTCCGTTTTTTGGATTGTAATACCGCGCTTCAGCGAGGTTGGAAGGAATTGAACCAATGACAACCATTAAAACGATAATGCAATGGCTGATTCTAATTATTGACCGCATTAATTTTTCCTCCCATGCCGTGTGCCGTATTTTATAACTTTTTGAGCTCTAAGGCACGCTTTTCTTGTCGTATCCAATAGTTTTGTTTCAGCGGCGGCGCGACCCCCAAGTAATGAGCTCGGCTTATAGCGATATCTCCTTTGTTCATAAAGTTTCGACAATATTGTTCATAAAGGTTGCGTGTGATTTTGAGCGTTTTATCCACGTGAGGATCACCTGTATCGTATAAGTAAGTTGACTGAGTCCGGTAATCTGCGGCAATGTTGTAATAAACATTACCCAAGAATCGATAAGCTTCGGCCGCTTTGGTGTTAAGCTTGGTGCCAATCTCAAGATATTTGATGGCTCGCATATAATCATCTTGATGCGCCCAATAGAAACCATTTTCTGTAATTAAGTCGCCGAGCATTTGCTTGTACGTCATGGTTTCAAGGTAAGCGCCATGTTGGATGCCTTTCTCCGGTATCTCCATAACGTGGATGTAATGCTCATCCGATGAATAACCGCCGCCTCCAACTGCTTCAATGTTTGGCATTTCCATCTTTGGCGTCACGTAACGAAGGAAAAGATGCTGGGGAGCGGCCACGGGATAAATCGGATAGCCTAGGCGTTGAGCAACCGCAAGATAAAGAAGCGGCATGGTGGCACAGCTTCCTGATTTCGTGTCGAGAATACCGTTTAAAAATCGATTCTTAAGTTCCCTGCCATATTGATCATCTTTGTCGTAGTGGATGCCCTTGTCGAGGTAGAAATAAGTGTTGATTGAGCGGATCCGAAAATCTGGGTCCGTTGATCCACTGTTGAGTTTTCGGATGTCTTTAACCATCTGGTCGATTTGATCGGAATATTTTTTGACATCCAGGTCAGGAAAAGCTTCTTTTGCGAGCAGTAAAGCGACGTTTCCGATGTCGATTTCTTCCTCGGGAAGTTTCGCAAGGTCTTCAATTGGCGCGAGCCACGGCTTCGGACTTTCTTCAGCATGAAGAGCATCCTGAGAGGTAATTATAATTAGAGCGCTTAAGATCGTGGTGGTGACAATGATTGATTTCAACATAAAATTGCGCGTTTTAAATGGAATAGCGCACGTACTGGCGAGTTTATAAGTACATTATTGCGTGCGGAGGGAGTTTACCAAGCCTGCTTCTTTAGGTCAATAAGGATTTGTAGAAATTTGTAGAAATTTTGTCACATACAAACACATATCCACCTAACGACCCCACCTAATTGCACCCTATTTGATTATTGAGAAAATAACCTTTTTCAGATCAAGACTGAAGTAACATATCGGTTACCTGCCATTTTTGAATTCGTCAACTGCCCGTCTAACGAGTTCCGATATCCGCCTCCCTGTTTTTCGGGAGAGCAACCGCAATTCGTTGTCTAACTGACAAGGTATTGTTCTCGATATCGTTTTGAGCCCGATCGGACTCGTTTTCTTGAAAGGCTTATAAGCGATATCAACTTTGTCAATTCCATTGAGGTATTTGGCAATAATCTCACGCATGGCTGCCGATTCGTTTGAACCATGCTTCTTTGCCAAATCATTCAATTTTGCTAATTGACGGCCTGTTAGACCTGCATAAAGGGAAACATGACCTTTATTGCCTAATTTTGAGTTTTTACGGCATTTCTTAATAGGCATGGAAGCATTTAGATTAAGTGTAAATTGTTTTCCTGCATTGGGTCGCCAAGCTACATTTCTTAGCAGTGAGCGGCTTGCACGTCACTTTGGTGACCGGAGGTTTTTATTGGTTTTTACGGTTCATCAGGTTGTTTCCGCGAACAATCAATTTGTGGATGACTTTGCTTGTGACTGTTTTTTACATGTTTTTAGCGGGCGCAAACCCGCCCGTTGTCCGCGCTTCGATCATGATGATGATTTTCCTGATTTCCTTGATCATCGGGCAACCGACCCATATTTTCAATTCACTTCTATTGGCTTTTTGGCTCATTCAAATCATCGAACCTTTGTCTCTCACCTCCATTTCATTCCAGCTTTCTTTTGTTTCGGTTACCTGCTTGATTTTTGGTTTGCAAAAGAAATCACTTCCGCGAGCACCTGTTTCTTTGTTAGACCGCTTTCGGAGAATGGCAGCCGGCCATTTATTGGCATCCGTCTCTATTTTTGTCGGTTTGACCCCTCTTTTCTTATTTTATTTTAATTTGGTCTCACCCATTTCCATTGGTATTAATATTTTTTTAATCCCCGTTATCTTCTTCACGCAAATTTTCTCGATTGCTTCCCTGCTCATCTACCAATTTAGTCCTGCTGCCGCTCATTTGATAGCGACCATTCCTTACTTTTGCTTGAAAAATACGGTTTCGCTGCTTGCTTTGATTGAAAAAATACCGTTCGGTTTCTTCTATGCCCCTTCTCCGCATCTCTCTCACCTCATTGTTTACTACGCGGGATTGATTATCCTTATTTTTACCCATAAACAGACGCGTTTTCGATTCGCAGGGATTATTTTCATCGCAGGATCAATTCTATCGTACTCATTTCTTCCCTTTCAGCCTTCACCGCCCCGCCTCACTTTTTTCCAAGCCGGAAGGTCAGACATCGTCACAATCCAAACGTCTAAAAACCAAAACATTCTCCTCACTTCCGGCCGGTGGCTTTCAAACAATACCTTCTATTGGTCGATTCGTCCGCATCTCATGGCCCAGGGAATCAACCAATTACATTTGGTCGTGTTTGATGTCCTTAAAAAACGTGCTCGGGATTGGCTTGAGGAAATAAGACAACATTTCAAAGTTCGAGACGTTCGATCTTTAGATGGCGCCTCATCAAACGTCTCCGATAATCCTCTGTTTCAGGAAGGCCAGTTTCAAATTGAGGTCGTTCATCCCGATATCCTGCAAATTAAATTTGGCCAAAACCGTGTCATCATTGTCCTGCGTCAAACACCGAGCATTCAAGAATTTTTATGCGCACCTATGGATGAGACGGTTGATCTTCTTTATCTTCCATATGACCAATCACCCCTCAGCGCTGACTTGAAACAATGTTTGGCACATTTGTCGCCTGATTTTATTATCGCTCATCAATATTCGTTTCCGCGTAAAATCGATGCATCTGAACGGGAACTTATTGACCATCTCTACACATTGGAAGAATCCGGCCACATAGAAATCTTTTTACATGGCCAGACCGTCGATGTGAAACCTTACATCCAACCGGCAAATTAAAGTACACAAGTCCGGAAGAACACATATAATAAAGGCATGTTTGCGTCTAGAACCAATTGGCCCTTATATCAAAATAAGATTGCGCTGTGCTTGCAAGCCTTGCAGCAGTCAGGCGTCTCGATCATTGACTTAACCGAGTCAAATCCGACACGCTGCCAATTTCAATATTTACATCAACGGACACTTTCACCGCTGAGCCGTACGGAAAATCTTCTCTATCAACCATCTCCCAAAGGATCTCTGAAGGCCCGTGAGAGCATAGCGGCTTATTACGCGGAAGCCCATCAGATTAACATTAATCCGGAACAAATTGTTTTAACCGCGAGCACAAGCGAGGCTTATTCTTTTATTTTTCGTTTGTTAGCCAATCCCGGCGATGAAGTCTTGGCCCCCTCGCCAAGTTATCCGTTATTTCATTTTCTAGCCGATTTGAATGATGTCCGTTTGGTTCCTTATTATCTGGACGAAACCACCCAATGGTCTCTTGATCAGAATTCTCTCGCCGCAGGGTTTGGCCCGCGAACAAAAGCCATTATTGCGGTCAACCCCAATAATCCGACCGGATCCATTTTAACCCCTGATGAGAAAAATGGATTAAATCAGACAGCAAAAACGCAGGCTGCCATTATCTCCGATGAGGTTTTTATTGATTACGCGAATCAAGCCGCAAGTCGCCGGCCGGCCAGCTTTGCCAATAATGCTTCGACGCTCACCTTTACTTTGGGAGGCATTTCAAAGGCGGTGGGTTTGCCGCAAATGAAAACTGCCTGGATGGTAGTTAATGGACCTAAGAGGATCGTGCAGCAAACCATTCCGCGCTTAGAAGTTATTTTGGACACTTATCTTTCAGTGAATACGCCGGCTCAAAGCGCTTTGGTAATATGGCTCAAAAATCGATTGGTCATTCAAGAAGAAATTAAAAATCGAATCCAAGCCAATTGGGCGTTCTTACAAGCAGCCATTAACCAAACAAAGATTTGCACCTTATGGGAACGCCAGAGCGGTTGGTATGCAATCGTTCAAGTTCCTAAAATTCAATCTGATGAACAGTGGGTGCTTGACTTATTAGAAGAGGCGCGGGTGCTTGTACACCCTGGCTACTTTTTTGATTTTCGTCAGGAAGGTTTTTTGGTGATGAGTTTGTTATTACCTGCTGATATTTTCCAGAAAGCAATTGAGGCTTTTTGTCATCTGATCCTGCGTAAAAGTCACGAATCAGCCAGCGCTGACTTCGAATTACTTTCTAGAAAATAGAAAGTTTGACGTATTTTTTTGGTTTTTCTTTGAAATCTTGAATGAGCGAAGTTAACTCATCTGTCATGGTTACCAGATTATCGTAGAGTTTTTGATCGTAAAATAAATCCCCCATCGTCCCTTTTTGCTCGTTAATCGATGCGAGTAACTTTTCTGCTTCGACGAGGACTTCCATCGTTTCTCGCAGCGTTTCATCAAAGTCTGAGGCTGCTTGACCTGTTAAAACTTGGTGCCCGGGAAGCGTCTCGGCCGATTCGGTCTGTGCGCCAATATCAACATAACGATCCCCCATCATGCCCTGGGTCCTGATCGTTGGAACCGCATTGACCTTGATATGCGGCCTCACGTCCTCTCTGATTTCCATGGTGACTTCAATCGGATAACCTTCGACATTTTCATCAAATGAAATGTCTGACACGCGTCCGATCACCATGCCGGCCATGGTAACGGATGCTCCTTTTTTAAGGCCGCCCACATCAGAAAGTCTTGCTTGAATAATCGCTTTTTTCTTGAGAAACAAACCTTTGTCACCACCCGCTAAAATAATACCTGCCACAAAAAGCCCAAAGGCGAGCAGCACCACAAATCCGACTTTCAAATCACTTTTTAAATTTTGTTTATCCGTCTGAGTCATGGCTCCCCCTTATTCTCTTGCGGTTGCAAATTTTTCCGGATCCAAGAATGCTTTGACCCGCATGTCTTGGTTTTCTTTCAGCGCTGTCGGCGTTCCATCAAAAATAAATTGACCTTCATGAAGAATGACAATCGAATCGGCCAAGCGGAGCGCGCTTTCAACGTCATGGGTTACAATCAACATGGTGGCACGCTGTGTTTTCTTCAGCTTTAGCATCAATTGTTCAATATTAAAATGATTAATTGGATCAAGCCCAACCGTTGGTTCATCAAACAAAAAAACTTCCGGGTCGGGCGCCAGCCCGCGTGCAATTGCAACCCGTTTCCGCATCCCGCCCGAGAGTTGTGCGGGTTTTAATTTGCGTGCCCCTCGTAAACCTACAAAGTTGAGCACCTCATCAACGCGCTGATCAATCTTGTCCGGGGTCGTCATCTCCAATTCCCGTAACCGATAACTCACATTCTCACCCACCGTCATCGAATCAAATAACGCGCCATGCTGAAAAACCATTGCCATCTGCGAACGAATCCGAACCAACTCGCGTTCCTGATATGGTACAATGTTTTCCCGGTGAATCCTAATCTCGCCTGTCGTGGGTTTGATTAATCCTAAAATTGCTTTCAAGATTGTGCTTTTACCTACGCCGCTTGGGCCCAAGATAACTTTCGTTTCCCCTTGGTAAACCACCATATCAACATGATTGACCACGGTTAGATCCCCATAGCCAATGGTTGCGTTAATCAATTGAATAATTGCTTCTCTATTTTCTTTCATGTTAAAAATAGGTTGTTACCACCATGTCACAATAAAAATCTTGGTAATGAGAAAATCAAGTGCCAGTATTGAAATCGAGCTGATCACCACCGCCCGCGTTGTGGCTTCTCCGACACCCGATGAGCCAAAACTGGTTTTCATGCCGGAATAACATGACACTACTCCAATCACAAATCCAAAAGCCAATGCTTTAATCGCACCGCCCCATACAAAGGCAGGTGTCAAAACTTCTAAAACGGAATCCCAATAAAAAAATGAGCTAATTTGAATAACCGTACAAGCCACTAACCAACCGCCTATAAAGGCAACCATGTCACAGATCAACGTAAGCACCGGCATCATGATCAAGCAAGCGATTAAACGCGGCTCTACCAATTTCTCAACCGGATCACTTCCCTCTGCCCGCAAAGCATCAATCTGTTCACCGATGGTCATGGAAGCCAATTCAGCGGATATCGCCGAACCAGCACGCGCCGCTACCATCATCGAAGACAGCACCGGCCCTAATTCTCGAATAACGGTTGTGCCAATGGCCCGGCCAATGTAGGCGGTCGCTCCGATGTTTCGAAGTTCCACAATGCTCTGCAACGCCAAAACAAGTCCCATAAATAAACCGGTTAAAGTGACAATGGGAAGCGAACCCACGCCAATCGCGTCCATTTGCCGGCGTGTAATTGAACGGCGGTAAGGAGGTAAAATAGCAGACTTAAGTGCCGTACCGGTAAATCGAGCAATGGCGCCTAACTCGCATAAAAAGAGATAAAAATAATATAAAGGGGTTCTTACCAAACCTATTTTTAATCTGTCCATAGGGAAAGGAATTAAATTTAGTAATATATCGCCTATTTAGGGGGATTGCTTGACGATAAAAGGTTGGTTTTAAGAAAGATAAGGTTAGGGGTTTAACGACGCTTTTCAAGCGGTACAAAGGGGCGCTCTTTTTCACCGATATAAATTTGCCTTGGACGCCCAAGTTTTGAATCTGGATCACCCACCATTTCTTTCCATTGCGCAATCCAGCCTGGCAACCGGCCCAAAGCAAACATGACGGTAAACATACTGCTCGGAATCCCGATAGCACGATAAATAATACCGCTATAAAAGTCCACGTTCGGATAAAGCTTCTTTTCAATAAAGTAAGAATCTTTCAGTGCAATCTCTTCTAACTCTTGCGCCAGCATGAGAAGCGGGTCATTCTTGCCCATCTTTGATAATATTTTCTTAGCAGATTTCTTTAAAACAGCCGCGCGCGGATCATAGTTCTTATAAACGCGATGACCAAATCCCATTAATCTGAATTTCGACTGTTTGTCTTTTGCCAGGGCAACAAATTTCTTGCAATTACCGCCTTCATCAGAAATTTGCTGCAACATACGAATCACTGCTTCGTTCGCACCGCCATGAAGCGGCCCCCATAAAGCGCAAATGCCGGCTGAAATTGAAGCATACAAATTTGCTTGACTGCTCCCTGCTAAGCGGACGGTTGACGTGCTGCAATTCTGTTCATGATCGGCGTGCAAAATGAGGAGCAAATTAAGCGCATCAACCACATCCTGATCAATCAGGTACTCACGTGTCGGTATCGAAAACATCATGTTTAAGAAGTTCGCGCAATACGATAATTTATCTTGCTGATAAACAAACGGCTGACCGATTGATTTTTTGTATGAGAAAGCAGCAATCGTTCTGACTTTTGAAATTAATCTGATGATGGTTAAATTAACATCCTCAGGATGGCTGAGATCAAGTGTTTCGGGGTAATAACTCGATAAGGAACAAATCATAGACGACAAAATAGCCATCGGATGCGCTGCCGCAGGATAGCCGTCAAAAAAACGTTTCATATCTTCATGGATCATGGCATGACGGCTGAGGAGTTTTCTGGCTAGGGCTAATTCATCTTTGTTAGGTAATTTCCCATAAATAAGCAGGTACGCAACCTCAACAAAAGTGGCATTCCCGGCAAGCTGCTCAATCGGAATACCGCGATAACGAAGAATGCCTTTTTCGCCATCGATGTAAGTAATGGCGCTTCGGCAGGCGCCTGTGTTCATAAAACCGTTATCAAGCGTAATATATGAAGTTTCGGATCTTAATTTGCTGATATCGACGGCTTTTTCATTTTCGGTGCCGACAATAATAGGCAATTCGAGAGTTTTTTCTGGTAAAACAAGCTGTGCGCTGAGCGTTTGCCTGCTTGATTTCTCAGTTTTCTTTTTTATCGCTTGCTCTTTTGCCATATCATTTATCCGCTCTCGTTTTGCTGCTCTTCCAGCACGTTAAAATAGCAGAATTCGTCTCAGAGATCAAACAGTTAATTCTATTTTAATTTCTCCAGCATACCGTTCAATTGCTTGGTCACTTCACTAAACGCCTGCTCTTGATCAACTTGATATGATTCTTTTGTCGCACGAATCTTGATTTCTATCATTTTTTTTGCCAAATTTTTTTCGCCTATGATTAACTGCATCGGCATTCCGATTAAATCTGCATCATTAAATTTAACACCCGCGCGCACATCGCGATTATCATAAAGGACATCGATATTCTCTTTTTTAAGCTGTTCATACAGCCGAGCCGCCAATTCGCAAGAAGGTTCATGTTTTTGATTGACTGTGATCAGATGGACGTGAAACGGTGCAATCGAGATTGGGAAAACAATTCCTTTATCGTCGTGATGCTGATCAATGCTGGCAGCAATCAAGCGGTTGACCCCAATCCCATAACAACCCATGACGATAGGATGAGTCTCGCCTTTTTCATTTCGATAAGTGGCGCTTAAGGATTGGGTGTAACGCGTGCCTAATTGGAAAATATGACCCACCTCCATTGCCGTTTGCAATTGGTACGGTTTATTCGAATCCGGCGGACAGTCCCCTTCTTCCACATATCGAATGTCAGCCACTGAGTCAGCTTTAAAATCTCGATCAATATTAACATGACGCAAATGCATGTCAGCTTCGTTGGCACCTGTTACAAAATTAGACATGCCTGCAACATCAGCATCCGCAATAATTCTAACGTCTTTTAAACCAACCGGACCGCTGAATCCAACAGGAGCGTTGGTAATCCGCTTAATTTCTTGCGCAGTCGCTTGTCTAACATTGGCCGTGTTCAGCAGTTTGCGTAACTTAAATTCATTAACTTCACTTTGCCCCGGCACGCAAGCAGCGACCGGTTTACTATCTACTATGTATAAAATGGTCTTCACTAACTGATTTGCTTTCAATTTAAATCGGGCGCACAATTCTTCGACAGTTCTTAAATTAGGTGTTTCAAACTTTTCCAGAGGCAGCTGCTGCTCCTTTTTAGCATTTTGTTGTTTTTGAATTGTGCGAAAAGCCAAATCACGGCTCACACAAATATTCTTTTCTTTTGATATCGCAATGTGGTCTTCTCCGTAAGGCGAAATCACCATGAATTCATCCGAAACCTTTCCGCCCATAATTCCCGGGTCGGCGCTCACCACCACAATAGCCAATCCGCACCGCTTCATAATTCGTTCGTAGGCCCGGTAAAATTTTTGATAGGTCTGCTTTAAATCAGCCTCGTCTTGATGAAAGCTGTAAGCATCTTTCATGATAAATTCTTTGGTGCGGACGATTCCGAAACGCGGTCTCAGCTCATCTCTAAATTTGGTTTGGATTTGGTAAAGCGAAAATGGTAAATCTTGGTAAGACTGGACATAAGCTCCGGCCAATTCGGTGATCACTTCTTCGTGCGTCGGGCCTAAAACGAACTCTTGCCCTGAGCGGTTGGTAAAACTAATTTTATCCTGACCTAGCGCCTCATAACGACCTGTCCTACGCCACAATTCAGCCGGATGTAAGGCCGGCAGCAACACTTCTTCGGCATGAACACGCGCCATTTCCTGACGAATGATTGCGATGATTTTATTTAAAACACGAAATCCCAAAGGCAAATAACTGTAAACACCGGCTGAAAGCTTGCGAATGTATCCCGCTTTCAACATCAATCGATGACTGGTTGCCTCGGCTTCTTTTGGAATATCGCGTAAAGTTGGTATGAGCGTCTCGCGCCACAACATGATTTAACCGCCTAACCAAGATTTAATTTTGTCAATGAAACCAATATTAATCAAATCATTGTAAACAACAAAAACCATCAATGCCATCAGGCAGGCAAAACCTATTTGGGTAAGCTTGTCTTGCACTTTAGGATGCACTTCACTCCCTTTTAGCATGCCGATCAATAAAAAGAAAATATGCCCGCCGTCTAAAGCCGGTATCGGTAATAAATTAATAACCGCTAACGAAATACTGATAATAGCCGTGAGCTGTAGAAGCGGCGAAAGACCCATGCGAGCCGCATTGCCCGTCATCACCATAATCCCGATGGGGCCGCTCAGTGTTTTCGGTGACATGCGGCCTGTCACAAGCCGCCACAAAGCCTTATAGGTCATCATGGTCAGATTGAGAGTTGTGAGTACGGAACGTTGGCACGATTCGATAAATGAATATTTTACAAAAAGATATTCTTTGCTCGGAGTTATCCCGATTCTTGATATTTTCTTCTTTTCGCCAAATACGTCCGTCCCGACATCATGCTGCGGCTCAATTTCAACGCGCACTGCGCGACCGTCACGATCCACATCCAGAATTAAGGAAGGTTCCTGGTTTTCAAAAATAAGCATGGTCATTTGCTGCCAATTTTCAACTTTTTTACCGTTCAGATATAAAATTTCATCCCCTATTTTCAGATTACTCTCTTCAGCCGGATATCCCGCCACAAATCCGCCCACTTTGGCTTTTAAGACAGCTTGGCCCAGCCAGAAAACAAACGTAAATAAAATAACGGCAATCAAAAAATTCATCACAACGCCGGCCAATAAAATAAAAAGACGGCTCAATTTTGACGCGGCTAGAAAATCACCCGGCTTCGCTTGATGATCCGCAAGATCCGAAAATGATTCCCCGGACGGCTTGACAAAACCGCCAAACGGAATTGCTGAAATTGCATAGGTTGTCTCGTTTCGTTTAAATTGAATGAGTTCGGGACCAAAGCCAATAGAAAATTTTTCAACCCGCACCCCGGACAATCGGCAGGCAATAAAATGACCCAATTCATGAACAAAAATTAAGAATCCTAAAATGATGACCGTTGGTGTGAATTGCCATAAGAAATTTAGCATAGATTTCCCGCTTCCTCCCGCGCCCACGCATCAGCTTCGAGAATTTGACTGAGAGACGCGTTTTTTTTGATGTGGTGTCGGTTCATTACTTTGGAGATAATTTTTGGAATCGAAATCAGTGGAAGACGATGATTGAGAAACTTTTCCACAGCAATTTCATTGGCTGCATTTAAGACGGCCGGCATGGTTCCGCCAGCTTTTTGAGCCGCATAGCCCAATTCAAGACACGGAAACCGTTTTCGGTCTGGCCGATAAAACTCAATGGCTTCCAATTTGGTTAATTCCAAACGCGGAAGTGAGTTTACCAATCTCGCAGGATAACTCAGTGCATATTGAATCGGAAGTCTCATATCGGTAATTCCAAGCTGTGCAAGCTGCGACCCATCAACAAATTCTACCAAAGCGTGAATAATGGCTTGCGGATGAATCACAACCTGGATTCGATCTACCGGCGTTTCAAACAAGTGAGAGGCTTCAATGACCTCTAACCCTTTATTCATGAGTGTAGCAGAATCAATGGTAATCTTAGGGCCCATTCGCCAACGGGGATGATTGAGCGCATCCTTGACCGTCACATATTTTAAAGGCTGCTTTTTTAAAAAAAACGGCCCGCCCGATGAGGTTAAAATGAGATTTTTAATACCGGCACGTGCTCGTCCTTCCAGGCATTGCCATAAACCGGAATGTTCGCTATCGATGGGGAGTAAATTAACTTTTTTTTCTTTTACTTTCCTCATCAGCAGCTCACCGGCCATGACCAGTGGTTCCTTATTAGCCACGGCTACGTTTTTCCCGGAAGAAATAGCGGCAAAGAGGGGTCTTAAACCAACCCCGCCCACCACAGCAAAAATAACCTGCTCGGCTGCCGGATGCATGCTAACCGCCATTAATCCGTCATCGCCCGTGACCACTTTAATTTTGTACGGTTTCAAACGCTGACTCAACCACATGGCTTTCGCGTCGTCATAGAGGCAAACCATGTCGGGTCGTAGTAAGAGCGCTTGTTTCAAAAGGCCCTCTGCATTTTTTTTGGCAGCTAATGCAACGACCTTGAACTTTCCGGGGTGTGCTTTTAACACGCGAAGCGTGTTGACGCCAATCGAACCTGTTGAGCCTACGATCGCAATTTTTTTCATTGCAAAAGTCCGCTTTGATAAACTAATACGTAATAGTAAATACAAGGAAGCACAAAGAGAAGACTGTCCGCAATATCCAAAACCCCGCCCAGTCCCGGCCAATTACCTGAGTCCTTCACGCCAACATCGCGCTTAATCAAACTTTCCGCTAAGTCGCCCAATTGACCCAAAATCCCAACGATGGTCCCTAAGATAAGCAAATGCGAAATAGGCACGTGTGTTAAGTAAGTTTTTGAAAATAACGACGCCAGCACTGTCATGGCAAAACCGCCTATGGCACCTTCCGTTGACTTGTTAGGACTAATGTGTACGGCATATTTATGCGTCCCAATATGATTGCCAATAAAATAAGCACCCGCATCACCTATTTTAACTGTAAAAATAGCATAAAAAATCCAAAAGGACCCATGTTCGAGCCAGCGTATCTTCGTTAAAAATGATAAAAACCACGCAACGTAAAATAAACCAAATAGGGTAATGGCCGTGCTAATGAGCGCTTGGTCTTTTAGACGGCGATTAAAATTAAACATAAAAATACACAAAGTGGCACACGTAAAAATAATGGACTCGGCAGGTATGTAATAAGAAAGCGGAAAAAGAGCGCCAAAAACAAGTCCTAAATTTGAATTAAGAATAAAGCCTTTTTTGGCTGCCAGCACGTAGTACTCAGTTAGTCCGGTTAAAACAAAAAACTCAACCACCAGAACAAAAGCCCAGTTGGGCGCAGAAAAAATTGCGTAGTAAGAGATGCCGATTAAGATCGCGGAAAGAATGAGTCGTTTGGTGAGCTGCTTTTTCTCTACCATAAAATTAATGTTTGGCAATCAAGTCATTGGCCCGGCCAAATCGCCGGTCTCTGTGCTGAAAGTTACTGATAGCCTCGATTAGATCATCCCGATGAAAATCCGGCCAATTTTTTTTCGTGATGTAAAGCTCAGCATAAGAAATCTGCCACAGCATAAAATTACTAATCCGTTGCTCTCCGCTGGTCCGTATCAATAAATCAGGATCGGGCATCTGGTGCGTGTATAAGGCATCTTGAATCATTTTTTCATTGATCTCACCCGGTGTGATAGCGCCCATCTGAATCTCTAAAGCAATCTTACGGAATGCATCAACCAATTCAGCGCGTCCTGAATAACTTAAAGCCAAGGTGAGTGTCAGTCCTGTGTTCGTTTTAGTTTGTTCAATATTGCGTTTGATTTTCTTCTGGACATCGACCGGCAGTTCTTCCAAGCGCCCTATCATCCGGAAACGGATGTTGCTCTTTTGCATTTCTTTAAGCTCTGTGTCCAAATATTGTCCGAGCATTTTCATCAGGAAATTAACCTCATCTTTAGAACGCGACCAATTTTCTTTTGAAAATGCATACAAAGTAAGGTATTGAATATTTAATTCTGAACTGGCTCTTATAATTTCACGCACACTTTCAACGCCATGTCGATGTCCTTCATGGCGGGGCAGGTGACGCTCATTGGCCCAACGGCCGTTCCCATCCATGATAATCGCAATATGCCGAGGAAGCTGTGTTTGATTTAGATTTTCCTTTTTAAACTGAGGTACATTCATTAGACAAAAATCGTTTGAACGCGGCTGGACCCCACCGAGACAACTGAAATGGGAGTTTTGAGTATGGTTTCAATTCGTTTTAAGTACTTTTTCGCATTTTTTGGGAGCGCCGAGTACTTGCGAATGTGCGTGGTTGGGGTTTGCCAACCCGGTAATGCTTCATATACCGGCGTCCCGTGTTCAATGACTTCGATATCTGAGGGAAAATACTCATAAGTTTTCCCCTTGTATCGATAAGCAACGCAAATCTTAATCTCCGGCAACTCATCTAAAACATCGAGTTTCATAATGGCTAATTCCCCTAGCCCATTTACCAAAACCGAATAACGCCCGATCACAGCGTCAAACCATCCGCAACGCCGAGGCCGACCTGTGGTTGCGCCATATTCCTCGCCTTTTTTACGAATAATCTCCATCAGCGATGTGGTGAACTCTGTCGGAAATGGCCCTTCCCCCACACGTGTGGTATAGGCTTTCATCACACCAATCACGCGATCAATGCGGGCAGGGCTGACACCCGTCCCTGTTAAGGCGCCCCCCGCAGAAGCGTTTGACGATGTGACATAAGGATATGTGCCATGATCGACATCGAGCAAAGTGCCTTGCGCACCTTCAAAAAGCACTTTCTTATGGCGGCGATAAGCTTCATCTAAATAAATACTGGTATTGCGGACATAAGGTTTCAGCAGCGAACGATACTGAGTGTAAGTTTTATATATTTTTTCATATGAAAGAATTTGCTCTCGAAAGATTTTCTTCAATAAAAGATTCTTTTCGGTAAGAACTAAACGAAGTCGCTGCCTAAAGACCCGATCATTTAAGAGATCAATCACGCGAATGCCTAAACGGGCTACTTTATCGGCATAACAAGGTCCGATTCCTTTTTTTGTGGTTCCGATCTTTCCTTTTCCCTTGGCTCGCTCCAGATATTCATCAATCAGACGATGATATGGCATAATGAGGTGTGCTTGTTCGCTAATAAGCAAACGATTATGAAAATTAATCTGATTACGGCGCAGCATCTCCAATTCTTCCTGAAGCGCTTTCGGATCAATGACAACGCCATTTCCAATGACGCAAACTTTACCGGGATGAAGAATGCCGGAAGGGATGATATGTAAAATGAATGTTTTGTTGGAAAATTTTACCGTATGCCCTGCATTGTTGCCGCCTTGGTAACGAACAATGACATCGCTTTTTCGGGCCAAGAGATCAATCATCTTGCCCTTGCCTTCATCGCCCCACTGCGCTCCTACTAAAATGACATTTGACATGGAAATCCCGTTGATTGACGTTGTTAAAGCTTCACAACTTTGGTGTCAATGATTGGTTTAATATTGCTTAATTCCTTCAAAACCTTGGCCGGAATATCATTATCGGTATTGATGACGGTCAGCGCAAAAGCTTTTTTTCCTTTTGAGATGCGGCTCAGCGTCATATCTGCGATGTTGATCTTATTCTTTCCCAAGGCAGTTCCGACTTGCCCCACAACACCGGGCAAGTCTTCATTATGAATAACCAGCACAACGCCCCGAGGTCTGGCGTCTAGGCGGAATTCATTAATGCGAACAATCCGCGGATCTTCATTGCCAAACAAAGTTCCCATGACTACGTTTTGTTTACCATTCACAGAAACCTCTAATTCAATATAATTAGTAAAATCTTCCACCGCTGTTGATCTGATTTCTTCAACCGCAATCGAACGTTCCTTCGCCAACGAGGGGGCGTTGACAAAATTTACGCCCTCGCCGCAGATGGGTGATAGTAAACCCTTTAAAACAGCGACCGTGAGAGGATCTGTCTTGTATTGAGTCACCTCACCCCCGTAACGAATTGTCACTTTCCTAAAAGACCCTGTAAAATATTGCGCATAAAATAAGCCCATCCGTTCCGCTAATTTCACCCACGGTTTTAAGACCTTGTATGTATTGGCATCCAAAGAAGGAACATTAATCGCATTTTTGATACCGCGCTCCATCAGAGCATCAATGATTTGCTGCGCAACTGCTACGGCAACATTTTCTTGCGCTTCAAGTGTAGCCGCCCCAAGATGAGGCGTCACGATCACTCGTTCCGATTTAAGCAATGGGTTGCTTTTAGGCGGCTCGCTTTCAAACACATCCAATGCAGCGCCGCGTACTTTGCCGGATTCAATAGCCCTCAATAAAGCGGTTTCATCAATGATGCCGCCTCTGGCACAATTTAAGATATAAACGCCTTTCTTCATTTTAGAAAACGCTTCATCATTAATCAGCCTTTTGGTTTGTTCTGTCAGCGGAACGTGAACCGTAATAAAATCAGAATTTTTTAATAATTCTTCAAGCGTAACCAACTCTATGCCGCCTTGCCGCAAAGTTTCTTTAGAAACAAACGGGTCATATCCCAGGACATGCATCCCAAACACCAGTGCGCGTTCACAAATTTGCCGGCCGATTCTTCCCAAGCCGATCACGCCCAGCGTCTTTTGATTAAGCTCTGTTCCCATAAAGCGCTTTCGATCCCATTCACCTTTTTTAACGGAATCGTTTGCTTGAGGAATGTTTCTCGCGAGGGCCATCAACATTGATAAAGTATGTTCACAAGTCGATATGGTATTGCCTTCGGGTGTATTCATCACCACAATGCCTTGCCGTGTGGCGGCGGAAACGTCCACATTATCAACGCCAACGCCTGCCCGTCCGATTAAGCGCAATTTCTTGGCTTGTTCCAGCACTTTAGCGGTCAACTTTGTACCGGAGCGCACTACCACGGCGTCATAATCTCCGATAATTTTAACAAGCTCGGCTTCGCTCAAACCCGTATTAACATCCACTTGGATGCTTTTTTCTTTTTTGAGAATCGCTAAACCTTTTTCACCCAATGGATCACTGACTAGAATTTTAGTCTTCATTGTTTTACCTTTTTTGAACCCGCTACATCGTTAAAAGCATCCAACACTTTTTGCGCATCGCAACGGTAACCTAATGCATTCAAAGTCTCGGTTAAAACGCTAAAACCAATACGCAAATCTTCCTGACCGATAAATCCCATATGCGCCATTCTAAAGATTTGACCTTTCATGGAACCTTGCCCACCGGCCATGGTGACGCCTTTTTCATCCCGCATAATTTTTACTAATTTTGATCCATCTACACCAGCCGGAACTTCAATCGAGGTCAACCCGTTTGAAGGCCTCTCTTTTGCAAAAAACGACAAGCCCAAAGCCTTGACGCCCGCTCGGGTTGCCTCAGCCAATTGAGCCGTGTCATTCAAATGCGCTTCTAAACCATTTGTTAAAAGAATCTTTAAAGTTGCCTCAAGTGCTAATACTAACGTTAAGGCTGGTGTAAATGGCGTGTCAGAACTTGTTAATGCTTTTTCGTATAAACGTAAATCATAGTAATACCGAGGACACTTGGCTTCCGCCATCTTTTTCTTTGCTTTATCGCTGACGCTTAAGAAAGCAAGTCCAGGAGGCAGCATAAGCGCTTTTTGCGAGCCACTTACCACTACATCAACACCCCATTCATCTTGCGGCATGCGGTCAGCGCCCAGACCGCTAATGGCATCTACTATAAGAATTGCATCCGAGGAAGCGGTCGCTTGTGCGATTAATTGAATGTCATAACAAACGCCTGTCGAAGTTTCACAGAGTGTGGTATAAACGGCTTTGATGTCGTGATTTTTCTTGAGAGTCTCTGCGATCGTTTCAGCAGCAACGGCTCTGCCATATTCGGCTTTTATTTCTAATACCGTCATCCCATATTGCTTGGCCAGCTGGACCCATCTTTCTCCAAACTTGCCGGCATGAGCCACAATCACCTTGTCGCCGGGCGAAAGAAAATTGACCACGCTGGCTTCCATGGCACCAGTACCGGAACTGGTCAGTGTGTAAACATTGTTTTTGGTCACAAAAATTTTCTTTAATTCCTGTGAAACGCGGCCAAAAATAGCTTGGTATTGGGGAGTCCGATGATGGAAAATCGGCTGAGACATTAATTCCAAAGCCTCCGGCGGAACAGGTGTCGGGCCGGGGGTCAGCAAGACAAGACGCTTTTTCATCGCTAATATCCTACGCCATGGTGACAAAACGTGTGATAAGACTAATTACTTTTTACCTTTTGTATCAGGGGCTGACGAAATGACCTGATCAACCAAACCATAAGCGGCAGATTCTTCCGCAGACATAAAGAAATCTCTGTCAGTGTCTTTTTCAATTCTCTCAAGCGGCTGGCCGGTATGTTGCGATAGAATATGGTTGAGCGATTTCTTCATTTTTAGAATCTCAGTGGCTTGGATATGAATATCACTCGCGCTGCCTTGTGCGCCGCCCCATGGTTGATGAATCATGACCCGTGAATTCGGTAGTGCAAAGCGCTTTCCTTTTGTTCCGGCTGTTAACAAAACAGCACCCATACTAGCCGCTTGACCAACGCAGTAAGTTGCCACATCGCACTTGATGAACTGCATGGTGTCATAAATGGCAAGCCCTGCCGTCACGACACCGCCGGGTGAATTGATATAAATGTTAATATCCCGATCCGGATTGTCCATTTGAAGGAACAAAATCTGCGCAATCACCAAATTGGCAACCGTATCATCAATGGGTGTTCCGATAAAGATAATGCGATCTTTCAACAACCGCGAATAAATATCAAATGCTCTTTCACCACGTCCTGTTTGTTCGATGACCATGGGAACCAAGTAACTCATTTCGCCTCCTCGCCTGTTTTGATGAATTGCTTATGCTGTCTTAATGACTGCGTGATCTTTTAAATGTTGAATTGCTTTTTCGCTGATAATCTGCATTGCCAACGACTCTTTTTGATGCTCTGACTTTTCAAAATGTGCTTCAATTTCCTCGATGGGTCTGCGATACCGTTGAGCCAGTAAGGCATATTTTTCTTTGTAATCCTGAGGAATTGCCCCAATCTTTTCTTTGAGCGCTATTTCGTCTAGAAGGAAAGAAATGCGCACTTGGCGCTCCGCTTCCCCTTGCAATTCTTTTCGCAGCTCCTCTTTCTTGCTCGCCTCTGCTTCTTCCTGCAAACCTTGATAACGTAACCGCTGCACGGTTTCTTCTATCAGCATATCCAGCCGTTTACTTACCATGCGGCGCGGCAAATCAAATTTAGAATTTTTCAGCAATTGATCAATTAAACCATTCTCCAACTCTGCTTCCTGGTCATGCTTTTTCCGCGCGTTAACTTCCTCTATGATTTTTTTCTTCAATTCATCCAGGGTTTGATACTCGCCAACTTCTTTGGCAAAATCATCATTTAGAACGGGCATTTCACGGCTTTTAATCTCATGAACTTTCACCTGAAAAAGCGCTTCCTTGCCTGCCATTTCTTTATTCATGTAATTCCCCGGAAATTTAACACGCACCTCACGTGCTTCACCCGGCATCACACCGACCAATTGGGTTGAAAACCCCTCCAAAAAGTCTTTTTCCTTTAGCGAAATCATGTCTTCTGATCTCTTTTCTACCTCTTTGCCGTCAGCCAAACAAACGTAATCACATGTAATAAAATCGCCCATCGCAGCTGGCCTATCTTCAACCGGAACATATTTGGCATGCGATTCTTGCAATCGCTTCAAGGCATCGCTGATTTCCTGTTCTTCCACCACCACAGGCTTTTGTTTGACCGTTAATCCTTTATATTTGCTAATTTTAATTGCCGGCCGAACTTCGATATGCGCCTCATATTGCAGGCGGGTCGGTTGAAAATCTATCTTCTCGACGCTAGGGCTGCTGATCGGTGCTAAACCTTTTTCGTGAAAAGCATTTCGAAGAGAATCCGGTATCAATCGCTTCAGCACTTCCTCGCGCGCTGTTTCCTTGAAATGCAACTCTAAAATGTGACGAGGTGCTTTACCGGGACGAAATCCCGGAATTTTTGCCGATTTAGCAGCCTCGGTATAAAAAAGATTAAACTCTTTTGCAATCACCTCTTCTGAAACTAAAATGGTAAGTTGTTTTTCGCAGGAACTGATATCTTTGACAGAAACTTTCATGTTAAAACGTTACCCCTTTACTTGCTAGATTTTAAATATGAAAATAAATCAGCGAGCGATGGGACTTGAACCCACAACATCTTCCTTGGCAAGGAAGTGCTCTACCATTGAGCTACGCTCGCACAACTAATCAGGCATCAATCGTAGTCTCAATGGTTGTGCCAACTTTCCTATTTGATCTAATTGATCTTTTATGGTTAGTCGGTACTACCATTGAGCTACGCTCGCACAACTTGGCTGACAACTATCAAATTAAGCACAAGTGATTCGCAGCTATAGACTTAGGCACCAAAAAACTCATATTATAGCTATTTCCTGACGGTGTGCAACAAAAACACACCTAATATGAACAATTGCGACAGGAGGGAGTTGAACTCCCACGGATTACCCCACAAGATCCTAAGTCTTGCGCGTCTGTCCCGACTTTCATTAAACTAAATAAAAACCAGATTGGGAAGTCGGGACTGTCATGGCTTCCAATAAAATTTTAATTGTTAGCCATGGCTGTACTGACTTTCATCAATCTGATTTTTTGACTTTGCGGCGAGAGGGACTTGAACCCCCACCCCTTGCGGGACAAGATCCTAAGTCTTGCGCGTCTGCCAATTTCGCCACCGCCGCACAGTTAAAAAATCAGATTTCAAATTAGGAAGTCAGTACTGTGCTAGCCTCCTATTTCATTAATGTCAATGGTAGGCTAGCGCTGCCAATTCCATCCCTGTGCTTCATTAAACAACATTCCATCATATTTGAATAGCGCAGCAATGGTACCGACTTCATCAATGAAAGTCGGTACCACCTACTCTCGTTCTCGCATTCCCATGCGTAAATCTAGTAAGAAATAATCAAAAAATTTGCCCGCAGGAGGGGTCGAACCTCCGACCCAGCGATTAAGAGTCGCTTGCTCTACCAACTGAGCTATGCGGGCAACAGATTATATTTTGAGAAAAAAAGCCTCCACTTCGGAAATTGTGCCAGTTTTTGTGCCAAGTGTTTCACGCTCAGCAGACACATTGGGCCTTTGGCATCCCAGCTTGGCGTCCAGCCGTTCAAGCGCCCTTACCTTGTGTGCGTTATTTAATTTCGTGTAGCGTAAAACCATTTGGTAGCTCTTATGGCCGCTTAATTCCATGATGGTTTTTACATCATATCCCAAAAGACCAAGCTGACTGCAAAACGTGTGCCTCAGATGATGGAATACAAACTTTTCCTTTCCGGCTGCGTTCAAACCAGCCTTTTTCACTGCTAGTTCAAGCGGTTTACGGAAATCCCACGGCGTCCTGGAGTTGCTTCCCGGAAAAAGAAGGTCGCTATCCGGGTGTTTTTGAATAGACAAAATCGCTTTTTTTACCGACTGGCTCATGATCACCTTCCGCGTCTCGCCATTTTTTGTATGTCTGAGCGTAATCAATCCAAAATCATCGTTGTCCCGGATGGAAATATCCTGCCACCTCAAACCCATCAATTCACCCCGGCGCATGCCGGTTCCAAGTGCAATCACTAAAATCTGTTTAAGCGGATAGCCGGCAGCTGACAGGAGCCGCTTAATTTCGTCCTCATCAAGAAAACGCTCTCTGGCACGGCCAGACTCGGAGAACTTCAATTTTTGAATCTGTTGACAAGGGTTCGCCACGAGAATGCCTTCTGCAAGCGCTTTGTTGAGCAAGGCATTGAGTGTTGCAAGCTCCCTGTTCACTGTCGAGGGTTGAACAAGTCTGTCCCCTCTGCTTCCTCTTATATTCACCTGATCTGTAATTCGCTTAGCCCGATAGTCTGCAATGAGCGCCGGCGTTATGTCCCGAAGTGCCTTGCCGCCAAAGAAGTTCTTAAGCGGTTTAAAAAGGCGTTTCTTGCCGACGGACCACGAAACTCTCCCATTTGAATAAGTTGTCAAGTAACGTTCAACGTAACTGGAAAATTGAACTTTTTTCACCTTGGACATGTGAACATAGCTTCCTTCGTCAATCAAATTCAATTTTTGATTAAGGAGCCGCTCTGCAACCGCTTTGTTCGTTGTTTTGGCAGACTCGCGCTGACGGATGCCATTCAGGCAATAATCCAGACACCAGATTCTCCCTCGCTTATAAACCCTGCCCTTGGCATAAGTATCCATCAATCTCCCTTGTCCTTAACGGCCAGTCAATTTCTTAAGTTTCTTCATTCCAGATTCTTCCCAAAAATAGTAGCGCGAAAATAGATCCCGCTTCGGCGCAGCACCGTATCTTTTGAGCTTTCCCGACTTGATCCAACCCAAGATTGTGTTCCGGTGCACACCCAGCACTTCCGCTACATCACCCACGAGGTATCTCTTTGTCATGTGCAGTTTGAGCAGTTTATTACCAGACGTTCGATACGTCAAATGTTAATTTCCTTGGCGACGGGCTTCAATCCATTCTTCCACGTCTCGCTGCCTAAACCGGAGGGCGCGACCGAAGCGATAAACCGGAAACGGGAGTCGTTTCTCGGAAATCATCTCATAGAACCACGCTTTAGACAACGAGGTCCGGCGGCAGAGCTCCTTCATGTTAATGAGTGTGTTATCTGTGTTTTCCAACTTGCCATGCAATGAAATTTTCAAGCCTTTTCCTTGGTTCCTTTTTGAATTCTTACGGTTTCGGTAGTTTGAATTTGTCCGACACTGTCGGACGAATATTCCAGACACCGTCTGGAATTTGTTTTGTAAACTTCTTTTGCAGTCTTTGTTGAATCAGGGAGTTGCGCTCCAAATCCGCCCTGCCAGATGGCAATTCGTCAGACACTGTCTGACGAATTGGATGCGCAACGTAAAAATGGCAGATGCGTTTGAGGCTGGCCTCGGAGAGGCGCACCTGGCTCACCCTAATGACTGAACCGCTCAAGCGAGTGGGTAAGCAACCTCAGAGAGTTCAAAAGATTGGTTGATTCCCGTATCATCTGACGGGCCTCGATGGGGCCTGATAAAAACCTCTCTTCCCCGTAAGCGTAAAGAGCTCGAGCGGTCATCGGCCGCATTCTGGGGACAGCCGCTTGAATAGGCTGTCCTCCCTGCGTCATCTGACCCGTAAACGAAGCTTGAATGAACTCGACACCTTGATTTAAAACAGAAAGCGTGGCAAGTGCCAAAAAAAGCACAAGACCCATGCTTAATCCGCTTTGAATCAACCTTCGAATTCGATTAAATAACCCCGTCAAAACTGTCTGACATGAAGGGGTAACCATGTATCTCGGACTAATCTCTATCTGATTCATCACTGTCTCCCGGCTTTATCGCCAAATTAGCCCCAGGTTTACGGACTGGGCATTTGTTTTTTATATGTTTCTTCATGGTATTGGGCAAAAACCGGGGGGTGCGTAATAGCAAAAGGAACGTTTTTCACCTAAAAAAATATTTATTTCACTTTCAATTAACTGGATAGTACGTAAGATTAGATCTTCTTCATTTCACTCCATCATGCATCCTTTGCGAGCCCATTCAGCCAACTACAGCACCGACACGAAAAAAGTTCAAAATTCCATGATGAGGGACTGTAGTTGGCTGAATGGTAGACCCAAAATTAGTTGTAGGGGCGAGCAAAGGAGTTAGATATATATCCTGCTCCCCATTAACAGATTAAGGAATTTAAGTTAGTATTGGCTCCTCGAAAGGAGTCCGTATGAAACGTCGTCAATGGTTCAGCAATGAAAAGCTTATGAGAAAAGAATGAAAATTGTCTTCTTCATGGCAACCCTTTCTATGCTGAACACCGCTAGAATAATGCGGGCAAGCGACGAAACAAGATATCTGCCATTTGATCTAATGAAATTACCAACATTACTACTGAAATGATACGCACTGCCGCAATTTGAAAACGCCAAGTTAAAATTACTAATATGATAAAACTTGCCAGGCAAATTAATGAGAAAATAACCAGAAGCTGATAAGCGGCATCGTTGACTAATGTTATATTATTAGCCATCATACCAGTCAGAAAAAGAGAAACCGGTAGAAAATAAACAAGAAAAACGGATGATTTTCTCGCGCACATTAGCGTGGTGTTATTGCCTTTTAATGAATAGAGAAGTGATAATCAAAACAATACCTATCCAAACGATAACAAATCCTAAGTTGATAAAATAACCAGACTCCGCGGCAGTCGTAAAAAAAGTTGTCCAACTCTTAGGGGATATCACCTGCCTATTGGCAGGAAATATCATGAGACCAATACAGAAGATCACTATTCCAATTCCCATTAACCAATCTTTAACTTTGTTTATTTGATCCATTTTTTACTACTCTACGCAAGGAAATTCGCCCAACAAAAAGACCTAATGCCATTTGGCAAAATGCAAGCACCCAATCAGTAAGATCCGTATCAAATGTCACCTGCGATGTCCCAAAAAACTCGACTGCTTTTGGGTTTCCTATGGTGATTTGAAGATCGTTAATTACCCATCCAAAGATTACGGAATTCCAAAATAGATAAACTAAACTCAGTATTCCCGATGTTAAGCTGAAACATATCGCATGATTTGGGAGTAAGTTTTTGATAGAGTAAGGCCCCGCAGGAAGAAAGGGGTCATCCAATGGAAGAAATGAAAAGAAAGCGGTTAACGGCGAAGC